>Ga0154000_1000302_pt1 | contig 13695 bp, 18 predicted proteins | sample TSNC084MetaG_FD_104674 | JGI IMG/M metagenome (GOLD analysis project Ga0154000, IMG submission 104674) | Attine ant fungus gardens microbial communities from North Carolina, USA - TSNC084 MetaG | ecosystem: Host-associated > Fungi > Mycelium > Unclassified | place: USA: North Carolina, Lumber... | reverse complement strand
CTGTTCGGATCTCTATGAGAAGATCCCGGTCGAACTGTCCTGCGAAAGTATCCATCTTCTTCCGTAATTCAGTAGCTTCGTCCTTGTGAGGGACAACGAGGATGTGTTTGGCTACGACCAACGACTCAGTTGTGACTCCGTTTCACCCAGCTAACTACGCACCTGACCAACTTTCGAGCCACTTCTCAATAAAGTCCACCACCTCTTCCATCATTCCAGGAAATTTATTGGTAGTAATACACAATTCATCTGATCTTGGAACTTCCTCGAGCCTGGCCAGCTGGCCAGCTAGAATATGCATCCCCTTTGCAAGCTCTTGCATTGCTTCATGAGATTCTTCTTGAGCCTTGAAATGCTGCAAAGTCTATCAGAATCATTCACGTTGGAGATGAAAAGAGAGCCAACTTTGAATACGACATCAATGCAATTGAATACTGTTTGAGTCACGGAATTCAACTGTTTCAAGTCAGATAACATGCACACATGCTGGGCCATAATTCATTACCTTACTGATGGCCAACCCGAACTCGATAAGCATCCCAGCACCATCGCTCGCAGGACCAAGGCAACTCAAGAGCGGTTTGAAGGATTCTAAGCTTTCTGCTGTACTCCTGATTTGGGCATCTAGGGCGCGTAAATCACTGTCATGGGTCTATGATTAAGTTTCAGTAGGGAATTCACATCGTAACAGTGATTAGATACATACCTCAGCGACAATCCAAAGATTTAATCCTGAAATGGTGTTGGTAAATTTCACCTGCAAGTTTGCTAATGTGCTCTGAGTGATTGGGAAATGATCGAGGCAAACATCAACTCACAACTGGTTTCTCCCTGTGCTTCAGAGGCCAGGTGATCCCATAAATCGTCAAATTTGATATTAGCTTGACACAGTAAATCACCCTGTGAGGCGCGCTTGGGCCTCAAGATTGTCGGCCGTTTGAAATGCTTGTGTATTTCAATAAATAGGCTGCTCCCTTCCCGAAATATCCTACACCACATTAATATGTAGGATCGCATGGGCTCAAGCTCCACTTACAATCTGCTGTGGGTCAGCTTCAAATGCTGCTGAGTCCTGGTTTTGTTGTCCAATTTTTGCTCAAGTTTGTGAAGAGGACTATCCACCTTGTCAGAGTACATGACAACGAGCGGCCGTTGAAATTGATCTGTGAGCTCTCCAATGAATTCTAGGAGGAAATGTAATGAGATCAACGGAGCCGATGGGACAATGTGATACTCACCAAGGACTCGGATGACTCGTACCATAGTAGTTTTTTCCATTGTTTACTTTTGAATAGAGTGGATAGAAAGAGATATTGTGAGTGTGGGGCGTTTATCAGATAGATGGATAAGAACAAGACACAAACGCTCCTGGATCGTGGATGTGAACTTGATCCTCTGCATCTAGACATATCAACACACGGTGAAGCTGCAAGTGTGAGAGCAGTTACAATGCCCCGGCTTGCCTCCGCCGTCTTCTTTCAGCTGACATGATCTTCTAATTGGTTAACTCGCTGCACCCGTTATAAAAAGTACTGCTGGATTATATTCTTTGCAAGGAGACCTCACGCCTTTTGAGTGACTATTTTCTTGCCATTGTTCTGTTGTTCTGATATTCAGATTCCTATCCGTGAGCACTATGAAAGGAAAGAAAATGTAAACATTCATGCCAGTCTCCGTGTCAACCGCAAGTGCGAGATTCGTAGCTGCTAAATTGGCGTGGAAGAGAAGAATAGAATGCATAATGGTAAAGAAGGATGCAATTCATCAAACCTCGCTGGATCACTTCTGTGCCGTGTACTCGATAAAGGCGACCACATCTAAAGAAAACAATATATCGCATCTCTTCGAAGGTTTACATGCTCCAAGTCTCGTTTATGAACGTAGGTTGCATTGGCCTCCATGAGGTGAAGAATATCATCTAGGGGATACCATTGAGGCTCTCTCGTTCGATCCTCGAGAGGCTCAACTACACAATGGAGTTGACTGATGCCCTTCTTCTTCTCGGTGCAAATTGCATGGCCTCGATCTCTTTCTTAAGGTCGGCCAGATCATCTACCATCGTCGTCCGGTTCACTCATAACACCGTTATCGGCGAAGCCAAATATAGTTGAATTACCGACACCTCTTTGGAGGCCGACAGCTCGCATTGAATAGCTGCGAGTTGTTGACACAAAAAGAACTCTTTCTGTTGCTTGAACAGGGACTCGTCTACGGCGGAGGCCATTTTCTTTGATACCTCAGATATGAAGGCCTCCCTGAGGAATCAGATGTCAGCTGCAAGGGACAAACAAGTGCTGACATTTGGGGTGTTGAGTATAGATAAACGAACGGTGTGAGAAAAAGGAGAAAGGTATGATAAAGATTGGAACCCACCCAATTTGTCGCTGTAGTCAGTATCGATGCTTCCAACGAGAATGTCGGCTATTTAGGAGGTATAGCGTCGGCTATGTCTTCGAGCATGGTTGCGATCTTGATGTAGCTCTGTTTCCTGGCGGCATCACGAGAAAATCTGCCAAGAGATCTGAGAGCGACCTGTTTAAACCTTGCTGCTATTTCTCTGTTTGGAACTTTGTCGACTTGGAAATATTGGACCTGAAAAGAGGGTAAAGAATTGGAGGATTGGGAGTAGGGGTGGAGAAGTTTCATACAGGCGAGACTATGGAGAGAGATGAGATAGGGCTGGTTTGAGCTGCGTGTTGGAGGTTGTGCGATGCGAAGGAATCGTGCAGCTGTTCCCCACTCTGTAAGGGCTGGGGTGGCGTTGTCGAGTGGCGGGGAGAGGGCGACGACAGGAAGGGTGTCAGTTGTCGACGAGATCAATAAGGGCATCGCCGACGTCATTGTGTATGAGCCTCGGACGTTAGGAGCAAGGCCATTGGCAATTGCACAGTGAGCAGATGGAAGACATGCATGACAAATAACAAATGGCTTGGATGCTTCGGCTTTCCTCTACATCATGGGAAAAGCCAGGATGATCATTAACAAAATACCGAGCAAGCTTCATTTTTACTGATTAACTGATTCTGCTATATCCATAATGCGATCTCGAGAGCCATGTACCAAGAGAATTAAATACGTATGTGAGAGAGTTCTAGTATACAGCAATTATTTTCAAGATAACTGCAAGACGTCAACATCTGTTTACCGCGATTGATGGACGCTCTGGAACGGATTTGTTTTATTAACTCTATCTCCGGATCGTGTGGGTACTTCAGACGGCGCAGACAAATCCGACACACTTTCAAACGGTGACCTATCATATCTTTCACTACCAGAACCGGTCGAGCCGGAATAAGACGCCAACGAACTCGAAGACTCTGTATCCAGTCCGAAGCTGGGACCCTTGTTCCGCCCACCCGTAGTGTGAACCTTCCGCTCAGGTAGTGGCGGAGCAGTTACCGGTGCATTGGAATTCGCTCTCCGGGGTGGTGGTGGCGGTGGCACTTTTTTCGCTGGTGTATGAGTTCCTGATCCTGCAATCGAATGTGATGGGCTCCGGCCAAGGGATGTATTGCTTGATGAAAGGGAGGCCTCCGGTGGCGAATGCGATCGTGACTTTAGGGATGTAGATGTGTCAAAGGCATATATCATTTGCTTGGGTGTCCAGGGGATTGAGGTGTGGTCCTCTGTCACCAGGGTTTCAATACTGTGGGTATCGCCCAGTCCCTGTATGAAGGGACTATGCTCTAATGGTCGCGAGGTTAGGTCTTGATCATCATCTAATTCACTCGAGCCATATCTATCATCCAGAGACTGCGCGTCCGAATCAATATTGCCCTGCTGTTCCTTGTTGGAGATCAAACCCAAACTCCTGGATTTATCTGCTTTCGAAGGAAGTGATGGTGAGGGGATATCAATCACCTCAACGTGAGTTGTAGGGAACAATCCACGCAGACCGTTCAATTCACCCATCCACCAAGAATCCAGGACTTCGTTTAAGACGACAATATCAGAGCCTGTTTGAAAGCTGAGTTCATCGGATGATTTGGCTTCATAGTCTAAACGGGCTCGGACAATCTTCTTTTCAGGAGTAGCATTCGACTGCTTGGGTGCCTGTGAATTAGCCTTGGACGACGAGAAGTAGGGCGACCGACGACCAATGGACCCAGGGCTCATCGACTTTTTCAATGACGGCGTCTGTTCAGAATTCCGCCGCTTATTCTCCATGTCTTCATCCAAGGCCGCGAATGTATCTTTGTCCTTCTTCATTCTGTTTGCAACCGATTCAACAGCACTAGAAGCCCAACCTGCAACGCTGCGGCGGCGCGAACGATGCTGATACGAACTCTCCTTTTCGCTTGTTGTAGTGACATTGCTGTTCGTCCGTTTTCTGGATGAGCGAGAACTTGGACGCGATGAAGGCTTTGTTTCAGTCCCAGAGTCTCCGCGGGACGAGCTTCGCCGATTTGAGGTCGAGTGTATGCTGCCATCGTCTCCCGAATAACCAGGCGAACAGTCATCAACAGGGGGTAGAGCGTTTTTTGACAAGCGTCGCGAAGATGATTTAGGCCGTCCGTTGTGTCTGTAGGTGTTCCTTGAAGGAGACATTCTGAATGTGCAATTTGGTTATTTAGTTGCGAACTTGATCAATGAAGCTTACTCATGGTTCCAATCTGATCTGACATCTTCCAGCACCTCCAAATACTGCCGAGCAAAATTGATTTCGAGGTCCAGAAAAGATGTGAGTTCGCCTAGGTGAAGAACGTCGTCATTTCGGATTACTTCCATGTGCGCACGGATATCCTCTGCTGTCTCATCGCTACTATCCTGTTAGGAGCGTTTGAAAGCGGAATCAACAGACTTACAAACGTTGCTTCGCACTCTCCACCTCTTCCTCAGCGTCTAACTTTTCTCTCTCCTTCTTGCTTTGTTTCAGCTTTTCCGCTTTATAGTACGCACTCTCGTAAGCCGACCTGCAAACCTTCAAGCACCGTGTCATTGTGACTACCAATTAAGATCATACCTGCGGGTTTCTAATTTCTTGTTCAAATACTCGTACTCTTTGATCCCATCGTTGAAATGCTGCAAGGATGTGATGAACGTGTCTTTGAAAGTGACAGCATGAGCCTCCTGCAGAGTCGCAATTTTACACTGCGCACGACCAAATTTGACAAGTGAAACACCTAACGCATGAAAAGCAATATATCTCGAGATTGCGTCAGAACACTTTTGAACATACCGAAAGCCGAGTTTTCACCAAATTGCTCGCCGTGAAGAATCATGACAAGACCCAGCGCGTCCGAGGGTAGTAACTTCTCATTATCACCGAGCTCGTCGTGTTGTTTCTTCTTTGACAATGAGTGATGGTATACTTCAGAGGCACGCTGTATCCTGTGACCACAGAAGAATGGTTGGTTACACGTCGACACCAATTTGGCGTGGAAACTCACTTGAAGAGACCTTCCTTCCGCATTTCAATCTCCACCTCCAGGCCCTTCAATTCGTCGCTGACGAACATCTTATTTTCTTTCAAGGACATGACCTCCCCAGCCCACTGTGTCGTCAGATTAGCACAGGTGCTCCCATAGGGCAGAGTCGCGAGAGAACTTACCTGTCGAAGTCGACCCAACTATGGACACGCAGGACCAACATGAATGCTCTCCCCTGTCAGACACAGCGAACCACATACCTGACTAGTCATGATTAGGATCCAAAAGCAAGTTCCACGCGCGCACAAGGGTTGAGATTTAAAAGGGATGACAAAAGAAATAGCTCGTCTGCTTATAAGTAAGTCGTCTCATTAATTTCGACGCAGATTGCCGGCCCACAGCAACCTATAATGGTAACCTAGATCGGGTGTTTCACTTTCTGCAGGAGTCACAGATCGAATTCTGATGTAATCGGGCCTCAGAGGTGGACAAACCTCTTCGAGTCTCCAGTAATTTTCAGTAATTTTGAACTTTACGAGCATTGCGGTACAAGACTCACACAGATGCTTTTGTCTGTTACTAGGTGCTTCAAGCAACAGTTGACACATCAATATCACTCATATCATCTCACTGATTGGACACAATAGTCGACTTTCTGCCCAAAAGACACAAATTCATCATCTAGATCAAAGGCCAATCCGACCGGAGGCATAATTGTATCTAGGGTAGTCAAACCTTTGTATCTTTTCTTATTGTACGATCTGAGGGAAACAAGGACAGTAGACATTACATCATGACAACAGCTAAAATACGACAAGAAACGTGGGAACTACAGACAGCTTTCTTGAATGATAGAACCAGATTGTGCTAGACTTTGACCACTATGAACATCATTTCTAGCATCGTATCCATCAACTCTTGATGAACCAGAATACTCTCATTGCATTCCTCGCGACGCTAATCGCATTCCTTCCTGTATCGCGACCGCCTAAAAAACATCCGTGTATCAATATAGAACAGTATGGGAAACATCAACACACCTCCTCAACCCACGGAAGCTGGAAGAATTCACTTCTTCTCAGCTCCTCTTGTCGCACTGTCATACCCTCAGTTGGGCCACTTCCCAGAATGCTCTCTAGATCACGAGACTGTGACTCTAGCCAAGTCTGGATAAACTTGGCTGGGTCGTCTGCAAAAGATCGAAGGAATGTCTGCTTCAAGTGAGAATTGTGCAAAGATTGCGCGAGTAAAGCAATCTGGTTGACAAGTGAAGAATGAAGCGCAGAAGCACCATCAGTTTCTTTTTTCAGAATGGCGCGGAGAAGTGGATTTTATACCTCTTCATCCAACTTTGTCAATGTAGCTACTGATTCTTTAGACATTTGGACCGAAGTCGCCATACGATTTTTGAGAGTCGTATCTTCCATTTTTATTTCGACATCCCAAGCGGACGGTCGTTCTGGAGGTGGCACAGTAGGATTCAGAAGGTAGTGCAAGACGATTGGTTCGGGGCCTCCCAGATGCCGGTTTACAAGTTCCGGTATCTGTTGAAATGTGATCGTTTCTGCATTAAAAATCTACGCAAAGCATGAGCAAACTAGAAGTAGGGAAACTGCATGACACACTTACTGACCGCAGCTTCTCGTCAGAGTGAATCATCCTACGATCTGTCTTGTCCTGTAATCCTTGAAGCTTGATGTAATTCCACAATGTTTGAATGACACCAAGTCGGCTCTCTTCTTTGATTCCTAAAACATGAGCTAAGATCAAATGGAGTCGTTGTAGTGAACAGAAGAAAGGTTGGCGAGCACGCGAAGTAAATTCCTCACATAATTCAGGAGAGATTTTGTATTGCTCCGGAAAGTGATCAAGGAACATGATCAGGCGGAGTTTCGTAGGCGCATCTCCCGTTCTCCGCACCATAAAACCGTCAAGGCTAGGATTATGCTGACCTGGCGCTCTAGGCCACTAGAATAAACACGTAGCAAACGAATCATCGTCAGCCTTAGGTAACTCAAGAATAATTCATCACCGACCTCAATAATATTACTTTCAGGGTACAGCGCAGGATCCCGCTCAATCTCAATTATCATACGTTTTATAAGCGTCGAAAACTTTCGCTGTGGCGTCTTGTCACGGTTTCGTTGGTTTATAGGCTACATTATACATTCTTTATTAATAATTCACCTTATGAAAAGCAGTTCGTATTGACGCACCTCGAGTAACCGGCCTTCCACCTTGAACGACCATGCGGGGATTCCTTCTCCCGTTTCAACATTCGTCGCCGGTTGATCTGTACCCATTTGCCATGCCTGTCCAGAAGTCGAATGACTAAGGAATATCCGCAATGTGCGCGTTGTCTAAACCAGGCGCATGAACCGAATAGGACTACACAAAAACATAGTAGAGCGCCGAAACATACAGTGGGTGTTCTTGAAAGGGCGTCTTGTACTTCAACTTTCTTCCTCGTCATAGTCCAGTCCAGCTTCCTTTCCATTTCAAGGAGTGATTGGTACATCTGCGAATCCTGGAGGAACTCAGGGTTTTTAAGTATTGCATTGGGTATATTCTTGTCAGTTAGTTTGTGTTTCCTGCGACACAACAGAGATTAAACAAAAAAAAAGAAGGGAGCAGTCACGTACCTTGTTGCTTTCTGGCCATCTAGGTGTGACGCTGCCATGTCAATGCAGGTTTGAGCAATTCTCTGATGCATTTGCTCTCGGTCACATCATGTGATCATATATCAACAAATTATTCAATATGTCCAGCCTGAATATTACGACTGGTCTTGTGTGAGGCACTTACCATCATATTAGGCTCCTCCCACATCCTTCGTTAACTTGAGTAATACGGTTGGCCAATTTTGATATGTTATTTAGTATTAATCATGATAACAATAAATTATTCTAGAAGATATGGATATACTGGTGGGTGAGGCTTAACAGTGGCGATGCAGTCGAATACGGTAAACTGATTGATTTCGAGACACCAAAGGAAATATCACATTATATCACAGTAAGTACATTCATGGCAATTTTTGGCATCAGATGACCCCTCATCTACAGGAAACAAATTGGATCATGTTATCCGAAATCAGCAGCGTAGCACTCACAATCCACAGTTGGAAGCAGCAATTTGCACTGCCTCAACATTAATCCTCCCAAGTTGATCAGCTTGATTGTCAGTGAGATTGTTCATTGCAGCTTTGGCGACATTGAAGGACCCGTGTCCAATGTCGATACCAAGTATGTTGATGCTTTTCTGGACTCTCTGGCCATTGGTGTATGTCACATTCCAGCATGTACCGCAGTTAGTTGAGTTCCAGTCCGTGATAGCCGGAATGGCGCCGATGTTGGGAAAGTTTTCCAGACTACCAAAGGTTGTATAGCCGCGAGTGATGAGGCCATTCATACCATCAGAGCAGGCAACGGTGTCCAGGCTGGCATTTGGATTGTCAAAGACTGGATCCCAGCTGAGACTAGTGGCGAATGTAACGGCAGGAAGGGCAATAAGGGCGGCAAAGAACTTCATGATTGTGTCCAAAGAGGGTTTTTTTTCTAGGGGATCTGGTGGGTGAAGTTCGATCCTGTCTTTCTCGGGACTATGCAAGCTTTTATAGACGGAATCTTCTGGGATCGCGGTTTATTCGGGACAGCCAAGTGTGACACCAACCAAGAACTGAGACAGAACAATCACTACGGTATTGTAAGTCGCTTCCTATTTGGCAGAGAACAGTCGGAATCAAACTAACCTTATACTTACAAGCTGCAGTGAAACAACCCCGTTACATAATAACCTTCATGCGTCGAGCTGATCAAGTGGATCCTTCGGCTCAAATTTATACCTTAAGATGGGAATGAAGTCGGTTGTAATTCTGGACAGAAAAAACGCGGAGTATGTTGACCTAATTCTGCGAAGAATTGAGAAGGCTACACTTGGACTAAGAGACGCAGAGCAGTACCTCAAACTTGGGTAGAAAGGTAATATGCACAGGTGTCCAAAAGATAGCAATGAATCGGCAGAAGCTCTGATGTCCAGACAGTTTTCAGCATTCACTTCGGAACCAATACTCGAATGGTCGAGGTCAGTCGATTTAAGCCAGCTCTAGCGTCGTGTTGTTGCCCCTTTCGGGGACTGTTGAGTTCTTTGTTGGAAGGCGGAGGGTCTAGTGGAAGCTTCTCATGGAAGCCAGGTCACTTGGGTACTTCTCCCGGGTCTCTGCGGTGCGAGTCTCTCTAGAAGAACCATATGAAGCGCTAGATCCGTCTCAGGTGGGGGAACTCGTGAATTTCAGGTGAAAACTGAACTGTGGTTGCGCACCTGTATAATAGTCCATAGCAAAAGTCTCAAGTTGTTAACGGGCCTGTTGCACTAGCCAGCCATATACCAGAGAGAGAGAGAGATTTTTGGTTCCTGGGGTTTTCTGATATTTTCACAGGGTGTAACCCAATCTTCTCGATGAAAGGGGGATCCGACTGACTAGTTCAAGGGAGTTTTCCAGAACCCATCTCTGCCATTCGGCTATTTATAATGAAGAAACGGTCCTTCCTACAGGAGTACAGTTCAAAATTACAAGGGAAATTTCCGCAGGTTTATAAGTTGGCGATATACTGAAAGGTGGCACTAGATCCAGCATTCTACTGTAATTATGCATATCTGTCTAGGCATTGGTGGACAATTATTTCCAGATCCCTCTTAATCGCTGTGGGTCACTCGTTACATGGGAGCCAGTATACTTTGAGATGATTTGGACAATTTTCTGTGTTCGCTTCACAAGTCAATATCCACGAAATTTCGTCTAAACTAACGACTAGGCATCGGATTTGAGTTATATCCCACACCCGTATTAGTACACACAGTAATTGAATACGTCATGTTCACATTCACATATACCCTTGTATATTTCTAGTTCATTTTCCTTGGACTGGTACATACAAACTTGCCTCCATATATTGCATTCCCTTCGTTTTGTGTTGTCGTGGTTGAGCATAGAGTTGGATGAAAAGAAAAAAAATCAATTACTGCGTCCATACCACCGCAGGGAGCTTTACCGGTACAATGTACAAGAAAAGCAGAAAAGCAGAAAAGTCAGTTATAAGTATACCAAACCAAGATGTCCAATGTCTGTATGAGGAGCGACAACCAAGACCCCCAAAAAGAAAGAGAGGACAGAGATCTAAAAAGTTTTACATGACGATGCACGACTTCGTAACAGACTCAGCTTGATTGGGCGCCGCACGCTTCTCAATTTCTTCCAAACATAACTCGAATACCTTGCCTGAGTGAGTTCATCAGCCAAAATTCAGATCCAAAAATGAGTCTCACAAACCGACGTTAATGTTTTCCTTCGCGCTCGTCTCAACGAAAGCAGCTTTATTTTCTTTCGCGAGCCTCTCGCCATTGGCGGCGTCGACCTGGCGTCTATACATCGATCAATACCATGTACGAAAGAAATCGAACTCAAGAGAGATTTTCAAGAGGGATTTTTGTTCATCAATTTTGGTGGAGAAATTGGATATGGAAAGCAAGGAAAGGGACGACCCACCCGGACGGCGCAAGATCACATTTCGACCCTACGATGACGCACGGAATGTCGCCCACACCACAAAAGTCGACAATCTTGTCGTATACAATTTGTATCATATCAAAAGAACTCCGTGACGTGATTGAATATACAAGGACATAGCCATGGATACCAATGGCATATTGTGAGTTAATGGGTGAATATTCATCCTAGATGTATGCAATGAGCAAGCGAAACACTGAGATAAACAACGCACCTGCCCAGCAGTATCAATGATATGGCATTCATAATCGACACCTTTATATTTCACACTTTTTGCGAAAGTAGACTCGATCGTAGGGTAGTAGGCATCTACAAAATGATTCTGCACAAAGGCAGCTTAGTAGAATAATGAGCACCTTGAAGGAAAATACACACCTCAATGAACTGTTTCACCAGCGAGGACTTGCCTAGTGACCGTATATATTATAATTTCACGCAAAGATCACGATCACACAAGCAAAATCAGCCACGGAGGAGTCAATGCAAGTAATGAAAAGCCAAGGATGTAAAGAACACATTAAATCAGCACAGGGGGAGAAAGCCACGGCAGAGAGAGGGCGCGAACCGACGGAACGTGATCCAAGCACAGCAATCTTTCTCCTCTTCAGATTTGGGCAAGTTGAATTTGTTGTCGGCATAACTCGTAATGATTTTCACGAAGAAACAGCGTCCTATTGTCTTAATTTGTCACGTGATTGATTGAGATTGGGAGCTACTCCATAATCAGATTTTAAAAAAATGTCAGCATCTTTCCGCAAGATCGACATCGATCAATATGACGAAGAGGTCTTGGCCGACGAAGACCTCTACGAAGCAGACTCTAGAGATCCTGGCCAGGTATTGGAGGAAGCACGACAAAGACAGGCAGCTGTGAGAAATGCATTGGCAAAGTGTGTATGAATTTAGAGCATGCATCACACTTGATTCTCACCGTAAATCGGCAGGAACAACACCGCTGAAGCACTGGAGATCATCTGCCAAAATGCACCATATGGACCGAACGTAGACGAAGCCAAAGTATGTGCCAATGAAAATCATACGACTTAGTTTTGCTCATTTATTATCAAGCAAATCACCCTGACCACTCTCTTAACCATCCTCAATTCCACCAAGGCGACTGAAATAACACCGGCGATCAAGTCACTATCGCCAGATACTCAAGACATACTGATGAAGTATATTTACAAGGGCATGGCCATGCCCGGCTGGGGCGATATCAGTGGAAGTGTCCTGCTGGGATGGCATGAGAAGGTCCGTCTGCATCTATTCCGCTACCATCATCCCCTGCTCATGATATATTTTAGCTGACTGAAGTCACTGGCGTCGGCAGTATTGTACGTGCGATGACAGATCGCAAGGTCGTGTAGTACTCTTCGGAAAGCAGTATTGTAGAATAAATAAAGTGATGAGGGAAAAATATAACGTCATCATTTGGCACAGACAAGAGCAAAAATTATCTGGTTTTCCAAGGGCTGACTCCTACCTCTACCCCCAATGGTTCTTCACAAAATATGTTGGGACTTGGCACTACCTAAATGCCCCTCTCTCTCTATGCATTTTCTGGACTAAGAGAATCATTCTGAAGTTTTCTTCCAAGTTTGATGCCAATCAGGGTACATACATGATGATAGAAATTCAATCCATGAGAAATCATCCCACTCAATTTTAGAATGTCTCAACTTTGATTTATTAGAAACTGCCAAATGCTTTGCAAGATATATTGCTGGGTCGGCAACAGACAAACACAGTTGTGCTCGACTCTTTTCAACACTCCATTAGATATCCACACCTAAACCTGATCACCACGGCTCCGTGCTTCTGCGAGACTCAACTGAATGGCTATTTCCAGGTCATCGTCCGCTTCATGACTGGAGCTCGTGAGATGAGACGACACAATTGGGACCCGTCTCTGCAACACCGGGAAAATTGACGTAGTATTATGAGAACCCTGCGATGAAATCACACGATCCTTTCCCCAAGCCGACGACTGAGAAGTAGTAACATTGAGCCGTGGAGTGGATCTAGAACCCAGCACAGGGTTGTCGACGAGGCTACGGCTCACGCTGATGGGGGGGAAATGACTCTCATCGCTGGGATTGAGCAATGGTACTGGAGAAAAATCTAATAACTGCGCATCATCACTTTCATGCGAACTGGAGGAAGACCCAGATGCAGATGTGGGATCGCTTTCTGAACGTTGATCTTTAATGGACGGTGTGTCGTCAATATCCCACCCAAATACGCCTTCTTCAGCCACAAGAGGGTCTTGATGAACCGAAGGTACCAAGGGAGGAGAGTCGTGAGACGTACTAGCTTCTCCCCCGGGGTTTGGATTATTGTCCTCCCGGCTAAGCATGATAGCATATTCCAGAGCCTCCTGTTCAGTGAGACCAAGTAGACTAAGACTTTCCTGGTGTTCTCTGGCTGTCCCATGTTCATGAACTGATTTCTTTTCCAGCTGCTGCTCCAGTAGATGACGTGAGTCAGCGATATTCTGCTTCAATTCGACTGCATCTAATGGAGTCATTAGCTGGATTGTCTGGAGAAGCAGCAACAAAAAATTCACCCAACCATTTCCCTCCGGCATTCTTCTTCTTTCTGACATCACTACCCAGATGGAACCGATGTCGACCTCTCACACTACTGATACCCTTGCCAATCGGCCCTGCTTTCCAAGCAAGAATTGCGTTGCCCACATTCACAATCAAAACATCGCGATCGGGACTGACGAGGATCTGGCGCACTCGACCATCATCGTTG
>Ga0154000_1000301_pt1 | contig 13705 bp, 14 predicted proteins | sample TSNC084MetaG_FD_104674 | JGI IMG/M metagenome (GOLD analysis project Ga0154000, IMG submission 104674) | Attine ant fungus gardens microbial communities from North Carolina, USA - TSNC084 MetaG | ecosystem: Host-associated > Fungi > Mycelium > Unclassified | place: USA: North Carolina, Lumber... | reverse complement strand
TAGTTGACTATTATTTGGCATCAACGCATAATTCAAACATATGAAAAATCTCCTTATAACCATGGAACCAACTGTCATAAAACGTTTGCACATCTCTGGCCTTACACCGTCAATATCTCAACAAGATTTATTCCAGAGGCTTTCAACTTTCGCAAACGTCAAATCTCTTGATGGGTTAGGAACTCTTAATGCTGTTGGTCAACCCAGGAAATTTGCGTATGCAACTGTTGAAGCCACACCCGCAAAGCTTTCCAAATGTTTGTTTCCAGCGTCAAGTCTTCAGCTTACAAGGCTTATTACCTACCAGGTCTCAGTGCTTTGAGTGGTTCTGTCTGGAAAGGCACGAAACTCCGCATCGGAGAAGCCAAACCAGACTTCCGCGAAAGGTGCGTAGCCGTCTACCTTCTTACTCTGGATCAATCGTAACGACCATGTGAGCAGGATGAAGACAGAAAACGAGAAACATGCTGATCCTGAGCCTCCATGCAAGAAAGTTCAATGGAAATACGCTCCATATCAGGCAAAACATGCTCAAGACATGTCCCCCATGACCATTGAAAGGGCGAAACTCAAGGGTGGTTGGGTTGTCACAGCCCTCGGACGGATGCATAGACCCTTAAGGATGAAGCCATCTCGGCCTCTGCCGCCCATCCCATCTACGAGCTCTTCTAATCCTAGAAAGGAATCGGAAGGGAAGGCACCAATGAAGATGCGGAAACGCATCAAGAAACCAGATGTACGCGCACGCATACAGAAGATTGATATGGTTAAGTACGGCAGCGAGTACCTTAAGGGAAGGTTTCTTGAAGTCGACCATCCTTTCAGTGTAGACAGTAGGGCAGGTCGAGACAATTGGATTGGAGAAGAATCTATGGACTCTGATGTTGGCGACATTTCATTTAAGCAAGCTCATACTCGACCTCAGACAACTCAAAACAATAGCGACCATCTTGAGTTTGTTCCCCAAGGTGGTCATGAAGCGACTGGAGAAGATGTAGATATGGAAATGGAGGATATCTCATCAGAACTGGATGAGAAAACGCCGGAGGACTTTTCCGTAGAGCAGTGTGTCCCAAAAGTGCCTGAAAAGTCCAATAAACTCAGAGATCTATTCGCGCCCGCTGAGAATGAAGGTATGTGGTCTCACATTCTTATGATTCACGACTCACTCCTCGTATTACATCGTAGGCACATTTTCACTACTTGGCCATTTAAACCTCAATGATGATCTTGAGCTCGATGAGGACGTTCCATTCTCCATAAATCAGGAAGCCAATGATTTGCCACAGGACACGCAGGTGTCTGCACAAACCATATCTATTCCCAGGACGACTTCCGCTGCGAAAATCGACTCACATCAGGCTCGACAAGCAAACCAGATTACGCTTGATCCTTCTCAACCGTTTTTTTTCCCTCTTGCACTCCTCGCTACTCATCCTCTAGCCGACAACTCATCATTTGTTCATAACTCTGGTGCGAAAAGTAGGCCAAAAGATCTTTTTGAAATGGCTCGAGAAAAGAGCTGGGGGTGGCCTTCCTCTGGATTTCATAGGATACAGACTGAGGATCAGATTAGACAACGATGGGAAGAACAGAAGGGAGAGTTGACGCAAGGGTGGAAAAAAAGGTGTAGAGAGGCTGGAAGGATCAGAAAAAGGAGAGGGAAGGTAGGTGAAGGTGATGACGAGTAGTAGTTTGACAGTATCGAATGTTGAGAGCTCTTGCAAGTAGTACATGTCTCAAAAACCACCGAGGGTAGCCTAAAGGAGATCCTTATCTGAGCCCAACCTTGATTGAAGGAGAGTTGTCTTTATCTGGTGTTGCCTTAAAATGGTCTGGCTCGTTTTCAAAAATATTCATATTTAAATGAGGATATATAATTTTCTTATGTGCCATTTGAACAACTCACAGACAGTTTATGACCTGGCTTAGACCATTATAACCATAAATATCAAGCTGCACAACATTAGGGTATGTGTATCAAATTTTCTTGTTCCGACTTGATGTGGTCATAGGATCTATGATGGAAAAATTGTTGTCTACGTCGATGGTGAAGTGGTTATCATGCTTGCCTTCCAAGCAAGCGGCACGGGTTCGATTCCCGTTCGACGTATTTTTGCTTCATGTTTTTTTTAGTCTTTGTTCACAGATAGACCCGATCAATGATGGCTGATCACACAATTAATAACCATCTCTCACAAGGTGTCTTTGTATGTCAAGTATGATCCCCAATCCAGTGGTCAATACAAAAGCACTCTCAGACCTCGAAATTCTAACTTGCGAACTGATTTCAAATTCTTGTTTTGATCAAAGAGAGAAGAGCAGAGAACAAAGATAAAGAACAGTTGATATCGGACAACCGAGATCATAGTGTAGCACTCCATCATATTGACCACTCCAATATCATGTAACATTTTATCACTCAGCATCTTGGTCGTTGTATTTCGAGCATAGGTCGCTCCAAGCATCTGTTCATGTTGTCAGTTATCCAAGGGAGGAATAAACTCGCAAAATGACATACCAGTTACACTCAAACTTTCTATATCTGAAGGAGCTTCGGCCATTACAACGGCAAGACCACTACATGAGCATGATTAAATTTGATTGATCAGTAAAAATATTTCAATGTGACGTACACATCCAGATGCCAATCGATGTGGCTGCATGATTTTCATGAGTAATGTACAATGACAGTCACTCGCCACTCACCAGTGGAAAATCCAAGGACCAGGGTTATAGGTGCTGAAACGAATCGTGACATTATCCCCTGATGCTCCTGTCGACACGACGTCCCTGCGTGGCGGATTATCGTAGTTATAGGTACTGCTACCCGCGCTCCGGATTACATCAAAAGTGTGCTAATTATAGATGATTAATTTACTGAACGGTAACAAAAATGAAAATACCTACCCCGTGAAGATGGAAAGGATGCTAGAATGATGTTCTTGAGTACAGTGTTTATGTTAATCAAGCAAATTGCTTACTGGACTGCCGACTGCCCCTCCAGGTATGGATACTTCAATAGTACTGTTGCGAGGAATAGTGTAAACATTTCCTTCGGGCAATAAGTCCTGAGCAGAGGTCGTTCCACTCAAAATTTGAAGCAAGACAGGTAACGTGACCTCCTCAGTGTACGAGTGATCGTTGATCAGGAAAGCGGTACCGTTGAAAGTGATTGCGAGATTGTAAGAAACATCGGCAGCATCACTGCCTCCAGGGGCGCCTGGATTCTCAAGAGGTATGAGACTGGCTTCATCGAGTTGATTCGTAAGCGTGACTTCTGGCGTTGTCGGGTCTTCATCATCCGCAGTAAGGTATCGTAAGATAGCGGAATTAAGACCGCCACTGTAACCGGTATTACCAACGTTCGGGTCCGCACGAATCCAATAATTATCGATTGACTGATTGGCATTGAGGATGAATGAGTAACGTTGACCAGCAAAGATCTGTATCGAGTCAGCGACAACAGGTTCGACGTTGACCCCATCAGCTTCGATTATTGTCTAGACAGAAATGATAAAAAATTTTACTGATGAATTTTATGGGTAAACCAACCATAGTATGATTGTCAATGGAGAAAACATAATTAGGGTCGCATGAAATAGAAACCAGACGGAACCTGTATTTGACCCCTTGCTGTACTGAAATGACAGTAAGGTCAGTTGCATTGCCATCAGGATAACGACCAAGGCCATTGATCAAGGTAGAATCGGCAGTGGGAACTAAACCAGCAGAAGGCGCAACAGTGTGGTACCTATATACAACGAAGTTAGCTAGGCCACGTTCCGAGGAGAACCCTCACCAGTCTACCAATGTTATGACGTAAGTTTCTGCATCAAAGATTCAGAACACGTGCAAGGATTTCTAAAGATCGGCAAACCATTGTCAACCGAATATCTAATCATAATGTTAGGGCAGTTGATCAACTCTCACGACCAATGTACATACTCAGACAAATAGGGGTCATCCGAATCATAAATAACTAATGGACCACGCAGGCCATCACAATACTGCGTAGCTGATGGTATCAAAATTAGAGACTGAATGAAAGAGCATAATGGCACACGCACAACGATGGGAATGATACCAGAAGGTACCAGCTTGGTCAGTTGCTGTAAACTCATACTCGAATGAATTTCCAGGAGATATCGGACATTGCGTAACTCCACTAGTTCCATCAGCCCAAGCAGTACCATTTTGGAACATTCCATGCCAGTGCTATAATGTTTCGTCAGGGTGCTATATAAAAACAGATTGGCATGCTTACAATACTACTGGTTCGCAACATGGTAGTGTCTGTGAGGTTATCAATGACATTCATCTTAAAGGTTGCGCCCTACAACGACTGAGCCACAGAGCCAGATTAGCAGCTACTCAAATCAAACCTTGGTCCCTACGACCAACGGGCCAGGAACGCTGGCACTATCTTCTGTCTCTCCTGCCAAAACAGCCCTAAACCGGTTGAGAATGGTGTCGAAAGACTTAAAAAATAGATCTATAAGCACTTACGACCGAGTGTAACCATCAGGAGAGATGTCCTTGTTGACGAGGTACATGTCGGCAACTGGCCCAATGCTAACACCTTGGACATGACTAACAAACAGAAAAGGAGAAACGAGGGATGCAAGAAGACTCAACGCTGTCCTCATCGTAAAAAAAATGAGAAAGCTCTGGGGAAGAAAAAACTGGCACGGCCTTTTATGTATGGTTTTAACAACGGACTTGAAATAGAATCGCATCAAAGATCTGAACGGCCCAGCCGAAATAAGTGGGAAACAGCTACTCGACCGTCCAGTTCGGTGCTTAGCCGAGAATTATGGCGGAAATCATGGAGATGCACCATTGTGGAATATCAGTGAGTCGTTTCTGAGCTATCTTCGACGTGGAAGTAAGGCTTTAAAGTACATCCTGACCGAAACACATGGATACAAGATTCAATCGGATGAATTTATTCAGTTTTCTAGGCTCAAATTCCCAACAGTGAGTTCTTTATTCGCTTAACAGTGTGAGTGAGGTGGGATAGGGGGCATCTCATAGAGATCTAGGAGTCCATGGAGACTAACAGGAGTGAGAAAATCGTAAAGGTTGGAAAATCTGAATTAGAATTCTGGCAGGTGAGAATACATTATAATCGGTCTGAAAAGCTTCTGTTGCCCATTCTTTCTTGCCTTCAAACTTGTACCATGAGGTCTCTATTCTCTTTCCTTGCCTTCGCTTTGATTACAACTGCGGTACGTACACTCTCAACTTCGGCATTCGTTGAATTCTCAATGATGTGCCTAGGCTGGGCACTATGCAGAACAAGGTGGCCCGTCTACGTTCACTGGGACAAGAATCTCTCGCAGTACAATCTCAGAACCACCCTACATGGTAACGGTAACAAACACTTTCACTTGGACGTAAGTCACTTGAGTCATTATGGGATTGATTCTAGTACTGATGAATTGCAGCCAAGGTCCCAGCATGAGAGCTTCGCCTACAGGAATTTAAATAGTTATTTACACTCACGGTCCCCTCCGGGGTAGATCCTTGATGTAAATTGTGATTGTCTGTAAACAGTTTTACTGGGTTATGAAAAAATTGGGTTGATAAAGACTTCGGTTTATGTCAAGGCCAAGGCCAATATGGGTCCCAGAATTGAGAAATAAGATGTTTAATCTTGAGGTGTTTGTGCTGGGGGGTGGCTAGAGACCTGGAGAGATTTTTCCGTGTTGAGAACAACTTTAAAATGGAAAAAGACATGGTTACAGCACACAGATCATACTGAAGCTGATCGATTTATGGTCAACAGCTGTGTCTGTGACCAATGCGCACTGACATCGCAAATGGCTGACAAAAAATCCATCAAGTCAGGAGTGGGATTTAGTTATATCCCTGGCTTTGGAATGCAGCATGCGGAACAGTGGTATCCATGTGTCTTCATTTGATGGACAATGTGTTTGGTTACAATTTTCGATCACAGAAATAGTTTGACAGAAAACCTTGATTTTAACCAAATATCATGGATTAATGGTAATGTCTCGCCCTCAAAAATTGACTCTTCCCTTCCTCTGTGTCTGGAAAATATATACACTGACCTTGGATCATTTACAAGAGATTTTGAATATCATGCCATGGCATCAAAGGACAGATCAAGATCGGGCTTAGAATGTGTGGAGTCGCAAAATTACCGCGCCGGATCATCAGTGAATCACACTTGACTTCGGTCGCGACGAAAACGATGATGCGTTACCCGGAGTGTTGTGCTCTTTGGGAAAATAAAATAATACACCAGAAGAGCATAATGTGGTGGAGTGGGCTTAATAATAATCCAGAGCGACAATCGTGTCATCGACAGCGGTTCAGTAGGATTTATACCTGGCGCAGCTTCGCAAAGATGATCCGAGGAGATCCTTCGTCGGACCAATCAGGACACCTCTTTAAGTAATTTAGCGCCGGGTTCGAAGCGCTAATGCGGTGTGGATTGTCGAAGTATCTGTGGGAATGGAACTACTGATTGAGAGTCAGTTACAGGCAAGTTGTGAACATGGAGGCTGAAAGTCCTGGTATGACATTGTGATGGAGAATATACCATGATCACTATTGAAGAGTTGAGACTCATTTCCGAGGAAGAGAGACCATATCTGTGATGGGCATGTGGGACGAAGAACTGCGGATAATTTGTGTCTATCAACCAGCGCGCCGCACAAGTGCATCTAAATATAGGTCTTGTGCATCCAATTGTGACCACGATAAATGTTGTTCATCTAACAAATGGGTTTCAAGGAAGTTGAAACTTTTCCTGAGCGTATATTTTCATCCAGCTCCTCAGTGGAGTAAGCTACAAATCACACTATAGAGAAATGCCTCTTCTCCGCGCTCACGCTACACCGCCGATTCTGGGACTAAACCTTGAGTCTAGTCACAAACAGCAGACAGCATGGGTCCCTCTCGTTAGCATCCATTTCATGGTCCTTGATCCATGCCATGCGTCAGGCTGTAAGACCATGTGTCACAGATTACCTGCGAAGTCAGTAGGTGATCAGATGATTTATAATTTAAGTACTTATATCATTGTAAGTAGTATGCCGTGGGATGCGCAGTAGTAGCACGCGTATCACAACGCAAGACTGATATGATACGGGACTCTTCGGTCCCACTACTGCTTGTGTGGGATCCTAAAACAGCCTTTCTGACACCCTCCGTGTGTCATATAGTGTTATATAGGTAAGTATCCTATCTGCTACTACCCCTGAAATGCTGTTTAGGTAGCGCACCTATTTTCAACATGGCTCTTGGTTGTTATCCATTATGATAAGACTGTGATTTACAAATTATGTATTTGAGCTGCACTCAGTAAAGGATGGCATAGTTTCTACCCAATGATCCCCAAAGATGGAGTACAGTAATTGAAACTATAGGAAGATAGTATTTAGTTTAATATTCCAGTGGTAGTGTGGCTCTTCATCCCCGACACAGACCTCCTAGATGTAGCCTCCAGTGCTTTACAGATGGCAGTAAAACTACATCAAACTAGATCAGTATTTGAGAGCATTTGTTCTGTAGCATTAAGAATAGTCTCATATTTTGACATGTTTCTCTACCTCAATCAAGAAGCGAAAGAAGTCAAAAAGCTCCACCAAAAGAATCGACCGGGTGCTAAGAAGACCTGCCATCATTACGGATTATTCCGAGTAGCACTGTTTACTTCTAACACTTCTGTCAAAGTTGCCTGCGCCACCAACATCAACTTCGAGTTCTGGTGTCCTAAGCCTATTCTATGGCTATCAAAATAGGTCATGTGCACCTGTATTTGCCTCTGTTTCATTAGCATCATACCGAACTAGGTTCCTTGGTGGCACCCCGCATTCGGCACTTGCGTGAAGATCAGGTTCCAGAAGGTGCCAGGTTTTAGTGATCGAGAGAGAGAAAGAGGAAGATCATGACCGAAATTCCACAATGATTATCTTTTTTTTTTAACTCAACAATTTATTACGCGGTGTGTGGACTGTGTCCGCGGTAGTCTACTGACCACTAAGGCACAGGGCCTTAACTAGCACTGACTTTACGATTGGGCCAGGCTCTGTACTACGAGGAGACTGAGCATAGGCACAAAGGAATGGGAAGAAGGGAAGCAGAGGGCTGTGAGGACATGTGTTTCGCTCGGGAGGACTTGGCTGATTCATTCTGAGCTGGGGCGGTGTCTCAGGGGACACATGGGGTGGCCATCGTGGGCTCACGGAGGTTCCCTGGGTGTTGGGAAAGTAAAAGTGGATGAGTTAGAGATGAGGAATTTGATGAAGTCGCCTATGCATGGAGATGGAAGGGATACTCGGTCTTTTGCAAATCTCGGACAATCGGTGAGGATGTGACGTCTATCTGATTGACCACATGGGCATGTTTTCTGAGGGAAAAACCTAGCTCTATACTCGCCTATTGGGGCGTGGTTTAAGATCGCTCTAGTGGCTCTTGCACATAAAGAGATGAAGTGGCCTAGGTAGGACATCCACGTTCCTCCCTTAGCGTATGTTGGAGTAGCTTCCGTGTTCAAGGTGAGGAAATTTCTTCCTCGGGTTTCACCTCCGGAGAATTCCGCTATCCATTCCTCCAGGCATGCTTTGCTGTTCCTCTGGCTCAGAGCGTCGAGCGATGTGCGCATTTGTTCTGCCACTGGGTATTGGGTTCTGACTGCGTCGTCGTGTACACTTGCTTGTATAAACCACTTAGCATCACTGGGACAGTTCCAGAAATGTAAATTTCCTTCCGGGTAAGCTGTGAATTGTGACCTCAAAAGTCTCGACACTGCTATGGAGTGCTCTTGTCCTGAGTGGATGGACGTATCTGTGGCTCTCTTGGCTGCTGGGATGTTGTCTGTGAATATAATGATGTCCTTGCATCCTGTGGTCGTGGCTTTGCTAGGCTGATCGCAAAGAGTTCAGCATCTAGTGTTGTTACTTTTCCTGTTGGTGATTTAACAGAGGTTATCTGGTGACCACCGACCCAGCATGCAGCGACTGATATTGCTTGCCATCGGCTTGATGTGGGGACGCTGGGATGTGTCATGGGCAGCTTTGTCACACACTTCGTACAATGTTCTGAGGCTTTTTCATCGTCTCTCCTGTTGCACTGATGGAAGTGGATTTGGTCACTTCACAGGTCCATGACGCGTGTTCCTGGTCTGCATTCTTCATTGCACGGTGAGAAGGTTTCATGTAGCTGGCCAAGGATATTTGCTATACTCGTGAGAGGAGACTTGAGTCGCCTGGCTTGGGCTAGGCTGAGGTTTGTGAGTGCCAAATGATCATCTATAAAGCTAATATTCCAGGGATACATGATGCTGGAAGATAGGAAAAGGGTTGATTGTCCCATTCAACGACGAACATGCACGGTCCCTGCATAGCGAAGAAAGCAGTTGAGTTAACTCATGAGCCTAGTTCATTGAAGGAGAATGGATCTTTTGTTGAGCGGAGATGATGATCGAGACAAATTTCATTGAGAGGAGGAAGGAAGGACGAAGATAAAAGCTCTCATACTTCCTAAGTTGGCTCGCCTCGTCACCCCAACGATCGACTTGAATGATCTCCAAGCTGTTGCTGACCTTCAAAGGGCCACGTACGCCCCCTTGACTGTTTGACCACCAAGCTTCACCAAGAAACTTCGTCTTCACATCTACCATCATTGATGACTGCATCACTGTTTATCCCGTTTCCTTATTGTTTGAGACCACGTCTTAGCCCTAGAGTGATATCCAAAAAATCATGAGTTAGCGACAACATACCAGTCTTTCGTTCAAACAACCATGTAAGCAGTTTAGGGTCTGAAGAAAAATATTTGTGCTCGAAGATGCATCTGTTCCTTGTGGGGGATAGAATGGCAAACTGCAGCCTGTGGCATTTGGCAGGCTTGTATGTATTTGTTCTCACATGATCTGTGGTCTACTGCCAGTTTATCTGTCTAGACACATACCCGCTATGTTCCAGATTTCATCTTCCTCTATCCTGAATTAATTTCAGAGTCCTAGATTTGCTTATAAGACTAGTGAGATAAGTCACTGAGCAGGCATCTTTCGGCTCATTAATCATATAATCATATGTTGTTCATTAAAAACAACGACAAATACGGTATTATTGTGAACAATATCCCATAGTAGCACCGTACCACCATGGACTCAGAAACTCCGCTCGTCATAGATAATGGTACTGGTGTAGGTCTTGATTTGACTTTCAATTAATTCAATCAAGCCTCAAGTCTTTGCAACCAGTTCGTCAAAGTTGGTTATGCAGGTTCCAACTTTCCTGAGCACGGTACATGCAATCATCTAAATACTCCGATTATTTACTTAAAAGACCTTTCAAAACAGTATTTCCATCTATAGTTGGTAGACCTATTCTCCGCGCCGAAGAGCGGGTAGGATCTGCTGTAATCAAGGATATCATGATCGGTGACGAAGCTGCTCAGAATCGAAATTACCTGCAGGTGACGCAGCCCATGGAACATGGCATTGTGAAAAACTGGGAAGACATGAAGCATCTCTGGGACTATACATTTGACGAGAAATTGAAAGTTGACCCAATGGGAAGGAAGGTTTTGTTGACCGAGCCGCCTATGAATCCAAAAGCAAATCGGCAAAAGATGTGTCAGGTTATGTTTGAGGAATATGGGTTTGGAGGCGTGTATGTTGCTATTCAAGCAGTGTTGACACTCTATGCGCAAGGTGTGTCACTCGGCGACCTGATTTGACTTTGTGGCTGATGTATTCGCATAGGTTTGACTACTGGAGTAGTCGTGGATTCTGGAGATGGTGTTACGCACATAGTACCGGTATATGATGGTTTCGCCATGCCACATCTTACTCGCCGATTAGATATTGCGGGTCGCGACGTAACGCGATACTTGATCAAGCTTTTACTCATGAGAGGATATGCGTTCAACCGTACTGCGGATTTCGAGACCGTGCGCGAGATCAAAGAGAAACTCTGTTATGTCAGGTTCGCTTGCTGACCTCGATATTCTACTGCATCACTGAACTGTTTTGAATTCCAGTTATGATCTTGATCAAGATACCAAACTAGCCGAAGAGACAACCACTCTTGTAGAGAATTACACAGTAATCCCCATTAATTGTGTTCTCTCTTGTAGCTGATTGATCACTTCATAGCTACCTGATGGTCGGACAATCAAAGTTGGCTCGGAACGATTTGAAGCGCCAGAATGCATGTTCCAGCCCCACCTTATTGACCTTGAATCTCCTGGCGTAGCAGGTATATACATCTTTCCTCCTCTTGTTCTCAGTCTGACCAGTATCATCATACAGAACTGCTCTTCGGCACAATCCAACAAGCTGCTGTTGATGTCCGAGCAGAACTATACAAACACATTGTGCTCTCCGGGGGTTCAAGTATGTACCCCGGTCTTCCTAGTCGCCTTGAAAAGGAAATGAAACAACTATACTTGACCCGGGTCCTGAATGGCGATGCTTCTCGTTTGAGTGTATGTTACGTCTACTTTTCCTCACGATCTCCATTCTCTAACGTCGTCACTCAGAAATTCAAGATCAGAATTGAAGATCCCCCACGGAGGAAGCATATGGTCTTTTTGGGTGGTGCTGTGCTCGCTGATATCATGAAAAACCGTGAAGAGTTTTGGATATCAAGGGAGGAGTGGTTTGAACAGGGACCCAGGGCACTTGATAAGCTCAACAGGGGCGAGTAAGAGATAATATGTCTTGATTGCTGCTGTATTAGACCGTACTGTAGGAGTAGAGAATGTAAAGCAATTGTTACCCTATCACCATATGATATTACGAAAAAAAAGTTTATTACTCTCCGATCCAACCAAGAATTTTGATCATTCAAATGCCACCTACCAGCTGGAAACGGATACTCAAGGCCCCCAGAACGCGTCCCATTCTCCCATCCACCGAATATTTTCAGAAGTTAGCCCAATACCTCGAATGATGTCCTGACCTTGGATCAACGTTAATTCGCGCCCCCTCATCCTTTTAACCCGTCGCATAGGGTTCATAGCATCCAATTCATCATCAGAAGGTTGACGTTCATCAATCGGGAGTGAAGCTGAATGTTCGTGCGTTTTTGCAAGGATTGTATGGGTCTTGGTTACTGCAAGTGAGACAGCATACGTTAAGGGTGTGAGGGAATTTGAGAGCTCGGATGGAGGGGAAGGGGAGGTCATGAATTGGTTTGAATGAGGGGAGATAGGTTGGAAATGTGCGAGAACGAGGGCAGAGAAGAGGTCTCCCACACCAGAAAAGTAGCCTGAGAGAAGGGGGATACAAGCAGCATGTACCCTGTAAAGGTATCTTTTAGAGGTGTTGGTGGAACCATGAATTTTTCTCTGTCCATCAATGTCATGAACGTGCATGGCACTAGGACTGGGTTCCGTGGAAGAAGCAAGGCAAAAAAGATGTTCTGATTCCCCATCAGATGTTGGGGGTGATAGAAAGGGTGGTAATGCAGCGAGAAGCCATGGCCTCAAAGGGATGGAACTGATTACAACGTTTGGTACCTGATATGTCTCGTGTAAGATACTGAGAGCTTCTCGAAGAGATTCGATGTCTTTTATGGATATGTCGGTTAGAACTCTAAACCACAAGAACAGCGGTCAAATTTGATATGAAGCATAAAAGGGAAAAGTTCCGCACTCGACTTCGTACCAGTTTGGAGTGATTATCGTTGCAAGAGGAAGCATCTTCCGATACACGGGTATTACATCTGCAGAGACATATAGTTTCCCTGCATCTCCCAGAACGGCTGAGAGGAAAGTTCGTTATACATCAACCACATGAGAGTCGGTCCATGCTACGCACGATCAAGTAGATATATCAATTTTTGTCTTCTTTCCTTCAGCTTCTCCACGAACTGTTGTATTGCGATGAGTGACGTGGCTTCAGGTATATACCCAGTCAGAAGTCGAGTGGGCACGAGTAGTTCATTCTGTTCCAGCGCGTCAAATATGGAATTGAGCTCGGCGGCGGAGGTTTTGGTGCCGCCAGCACGTCCGTAACCTATTGGTCAGATAAAGTAAGCGTTTATGATCAGAAGATCATAAGTGTGTGCAAGCCTGAGTGGTTAGAATAGTTGACCGTGTTGATAATCTGGGATTGCACCGATCAGCTCTTCCGATTAAGTCCAATCTGAGAATTTTACTAACATCAACATCGTATCCTAGGCACTGCAGAGGAAACACTGCAGCTTTTCCTCCTACATAACCGAAGACGACGTGAGATTGGATACTCAGAATGCGGTCAGCGACCATTTAGACGTTTGGTGGAGGTGCCAGGCTGAAATCCAAATAAATAAGATGATCTCGGAACTTACCGTTCACTTTCTTTCTTGTCTCCGTTCATACCGGGTTCTGTAAACTTTGTTAGCAATCAAACTGTTGGATTATACCACTCAAGGGGTCACTCATAATTTCGGTCCGAGCCAGGCTATTACACTGAAGACAGCGACTGGCCCCCTTATCGTCGTTAATTTGGTTTCGGACTCGGCGGAAACGTTTCAATTCTCCTCCTCTGCTCGGATGGCTGTTCATTAAGGCACTGGTCTAAGAAATCCCTGTGTCTCTTTTCAGATACTCCTTACATCTGCTCCTTGTCTCTATTTCCTTCGTCTCGTGCGAGTGACGAACGAGGGACTGTGATAATGACCGAACTGGCTTTTGATATCCCGCTCTTTTTCGCTTCTCTCTTTTATCTCTCTTCCTC
>Ga0154000_1000299_pt1 | contig 13725 bp, 13 predicted proteins | sample TSNC084MetaG_FD_104674 | JGI IMG/M metagenome (GOLD analysis project Ga0154000, IMG submission 104674) | Attine ant fungus gardens microbial communities from North Carolina, USA - TSNC084 MetaG | ecosystem: Host-associated > Fungi > Mycelium > Unclassified | place: USA: North Carolina, Lumber... | reverse complement strand
GGATATCACATATGGATATGTTTCCATGTTCCATGGATCTTTGTGGTCGGAATTATTCTATACCCGTCCCTTTTTCTTTTGTATTTTATACTTAATCATCGATTTTGTATATGGCGGATTAATCGCCTGCTGCTGCATGGCACTGGCCTTCTTTCTCCGGAACCGGCTATTGGTCTTACTGCTTCCCTTTTTAGCCTTGCTTGCATTGGATTATCTGCGGTGGGATATTGTCTATTTACTGGGACAGGAAGTGGAAATATCTCCCATGAAATTTTTACACCCGACGCCATATCCGAGTCCTGTAAGCGGTGGGATCTTATTGGGAAGTATTTTTTTACTCTTATTGGCGACGCTGGGTACCTGTATGCTGAGAGGGAGAAAAGCAGATGTTTTTTAAGCTTTTATCACATGATTTAAATAATGGAATCCGCAAACGTCTTGCTTATTATGCCACTGCGTTGGTGATTTCCCTGACGTTTTGCCAAGGCTGCTATCTGGTCATTCAGAGCTTAAACCGGCGTGGAGTGGCAGCGCTTTCCGGAAATCTGGCCGATTATCTGGTATACTTATTTCAAGGTATGAAGGTTTATTATCCGGGACCGGATAACCCCTTTATTTTTCCGGTGATGTGGGTGATTGTTTTTCTTCTGTCCGCCTACCTTATGTTAGGCTATCCTTTTTATGATATAACCCGTTTTGGACAGCAGATCCTGGTGCGCGGAAAGAGCCGTTATTATTGGTGGATTTCGAAATGTATCTGGAATGTATGCGGAACCGTTTTGTATTTTGGCTTCTTCTATCTGGGGGCAGTGCTTTTCTGTTTCGTAAGAGGTATTCCAATTTCGTTCCATGTGACACCGGAACTGCTAAAGAATTTATTAAAAACAGCGGCAGAAATAGAGGTGTCCTCAGGGGAGTGCATTTTATATCTGATTGTCTTACCAATTCTTGTATCATTAGCCTTTAATATGCTGGAAATGCTGCTTGGCCTTTTGACAAAACCGGTTTTCAGTTTTGGGGCGGTCTCCTTATTCATGATTATATCGGCGTATTACAAAACGGATTGGGCAATCGGTAACCACAGCATGGTTTTAAGGGGCAGTAAGGTTTTAGGGGAAGACGGGGTTCATACCGGTACCGGACTGCTCCTTATCGGAGGAATTGTAATTTTTTCCGTGGTACTGGGCTGCATTCGCTTTAAGAGGTATGATATTCTTACCAGGGAGTAAACAAAATGGAGAATCAACAAGTAAAAATAAGTATTAAAAAATTAAATAAGCGGATTCACAAAAATCAAATCATCCAGGATATTAACGTGGATTTTCAAGGCGGAAAAATCTATGGCCTGAAGGGCTATAACGGATCTGGTAAAACGATGCTGATGCGGCTGATTGCAGGGCTGATTCTGCCCACGGATGGTGAGATTTTGATTAACGGCCGGCGCCTGGGTAAAGATATTACGTTTCCGGACCGGATCGGAATACTGATTGAAAATCCTTCTTTTTTAGATGGCTATACAGGATATGAGAATCTTAAGCTGCTGGCAGACATACAAAAAAGAATTGACAGCGTAAAAATTCGCAAGGTATTGGAGCAAGTGGGACTGGATCCGGATGATAAGAGGAAATACCGGAAGTATTCCCTGGGAATGAAACAGCGCTTAGGAATTGCGGCAGCGGTAATGGAGGGAAATGATATTCTGCTGATTGATGAACCGACCAACGCGCTGGATACGGAAGGCATCGTTATGGTAAAAGACTTGTTAAGAAGAGAGAAAGAACGGGGGGCATTGGTGATTATTGCATGCCATGAGCCGGCTATTATACAAGAACTCTCGGATGAAATTCATACGATTGAAAATGGAAGATTTGTAGATCATGTTGTACTTTAGTGTACTGTCCGGCTCATAATTAGCAAAACTGAACCCCCTATTTTGCCATCTGCGGCGTTGTCATCAGTCGACGTAGCCACCGCTACGCCTCCTTCTTCCGCCTTGCAGACTAACAAAACAGAAAGCACAGTTTTACTAAAGATGAACCGGACAGCACACTAGTTGTAAAAAGGGAGGGATGCGGATTGAAGACGAAGAAGATCGTTCTAATTATTTTTGGGCTTTTCATTATCGGCGGATGGATCACGCGTGTTGTGTGGCTGAATCACACCTATCCGGATGTTACCCGGGAAGTGTATGAAGCAGGTGATGTGGTTGAGCTGGGTGAGGATGTAATTTACTATGAATCAATGGAAGGGTATTCGGTGAGGCTGGAGGGAGCTAAGGTCTGGGATTATGAGGACTTTATGGAGAATTACCAGGTGTCGGATGAGATTCGTCAGGAGGTGGAAGAGTTCGATGCTATAGGGCCGCCGGAGAAGGTATATGTCTTAACGATAACCCTTATCAATCAGGATAATACAGAAACGGGAATTTCTTTTCGAGACTGGTATGTTCAAAGCAGTGACTTGTTTTTAGATCTGAACGAGGAATTATATAGAGGGGCTAATCCCGGCATTGATACAGTGAGTGTGGCTTTGCGTGAGAATTCCGAGAAAACATTCCATTTAGTTTACAATATGCGGGAATTCCTTTTAGAGGAGGCTGTTTGGGAAGAAATAGAACAATATCCGATGTGGCTTTCGGTAACAGCATACCCCACGAAAAAGATGATTCAGGTAAACTAGTGAAAACCTCTTGACAAAGAAGCATTATTACACCTTTCCTATACCTGTGACACGAAACATCGAACTTACACGAATCAGACAAAGATGCAAAAACCTGTAGACTGGTGATGATGCTATGTTTGGGACTATCCCTATGTGGCATACATTCCCGAAGCCGGACTCCGGGGTATCGTGGACGATTACCTGAAGCAAGCCGGTATTACCCCCCCCATATTGCAGCACTGGCACCGGACGAAGTGGCCATCGCCGGTCTGGTAGCTGCCGGTGTAGGCGTCTCTCTGGTTGCCCGGGTTCCTTCCTTAGATGCTGCCAAGGTAGTGCAGATTTCCATCAAGGATTTTGATTGCTACCGTCTGCTGTACATGGTATACGATTCCACAAAATATCTGACACCCATCGTGCAGAAATTTATTTCTTTTATGAAAAAGCAGGGAGAGGTTTGATGATTCCAACCAGTGTGCAAAAAACATCAAAAACCACGTATCTGCACCGTTCATACCTGGCACAAATACGTGGTTTTTTTATATGGATTTATTCTCCGAAAAAGCCGCAAAAATTTTTATTTTCTCAAAAACGCATTAACCAGTTCTTCACCCACCTGTCCGGCAACCATATCGTAAATTGGCTGTACCTTCTCCACGCAAGCGGCGTACAGCTCGTCAGATACCGGGACAATCTCCGTGCCAGAAGCATTGATCTCTTTCAGTTTCTCGCCCTCCTGCTTATCCGCCATCTCACGACCGTAGGCCTTGGCAGCCTCAAAGGCCTCCGCAATCACCTGCTTCTCCGCATCGTTCAGCTCGTTGCATAAGGATTCTCCTGTGCGTCAATCACCTTTTGCTGTAGACAGGTATAAACCTCTGAAAAGGCCATCGGTGTCGGGGAAGCTCCCAGCGCCTCCCACAGGGCCATATGATTCTTGTTCTCCATGGTACGGATTTTAATGCCCTGAAAATCCTCGATCTTCTCTACCTTCTTATTGGAGGACATCACGCGGAATGTTTGGTCCGCAAAGCCTAGCAGCTTATATCCGCCCTCCTCATAGATCGGCCGTAGCAGAGACATCAGCTCCTCACTGTCGATGGCTGCGCGGAATGACTCAATATCCTGGAATGCAAAGGGCAGATCAAAAATCGCCAGCTTCGGCATCAGATTTACCTCCGGAGCCGGATTCTGCACAACAAAATTCACATTTCGTGTGCCCAAGCTTTCCAACAGCGCCACATCATCGCCCAGGGTGCTGTCCGGATACACATCGATGGTCATCTTACCCCCGGTACGGGCATCCAATTCAGAAGCCATTTTGTCGATAAAGTAGAATGCGACAGCATCCTTCGGGCTGGCAACGCCGGATATCCAGTGATGTTCCCTGATCTCGCCGTTAACCTCCGCCGTAGTGGAATCCTCTGCTTTCGTGTTGTCTGCGACGGTGGTCTCCTTCGCCCCGCTGCTGCAAGCTGCCAGGCTAAAAACCAGTACCACCACCAAACCAAAACTCCATACCTTCTTCATCCTCACTTCTCCCTTCATAATATGTTTTTTGAAATCTTTATCCCCGCCTACACCCGTCCGATCAGAACCAGACTAATGGCCGGGAAGATCACTATAATTGCGAGAGCTACCGCAAACAGCAAAAGAAATCCAACGGCATTCTTCGCGATGCTCAGAACCGGAACCCCCGACAACCGGCTTCCCACATAAAGGTTAACGCCAACTGGCGGCGTCACAAAACCGATCGCCAGATTTACTACCATAATGATGCCAAAGTGGATCAGATCCACCCCCAGGGCTGTCATCATTGGCGCAAAGATTGGTGCCAGAATCAGCACTGCCGGTCCCAGGTCAATCAGCATGCCGACGACTAGCAGAAACAGGTTGATCACTACCAGAATTGCCACCTTATTGCCGCCAAACGTGGTTAAAATTGTTTCGCTGACCGTCTGGGGAACCCGGAGCAGGGTCAGCACACGGGCAAATCCATTGGCTGCCGCAATCAGAAACAACATAGGAGCATAGGTATTGATCGCTTCGAAAAAAATATTCATCAGCTCCGAAACCTTCAATGTCCGGTACACAAAGATGCTAATAATCAAAGCATAAATCACCGACAATACGGCTGCCTCCGTCGGGGAAGCGATGCCGGAATAGATACTGCCCAGGATAATTACAGGGGTAAACAGCGCCCAGATACTTTCTTTCAGTACCTGTAGAAACCCTTTGCTGCGCAGCCCTCCCACAACCTCGTGAATCTTCTCCTTATTCTCACCCTTCCGTTTGCAGTAATAAATGGCATACCCCATCAGGCAAAAGGCAATCAGAATGCCAGGAAGGATCCCGGCGATGAACATGTCTCCCACGGACTCACCGGTGGCCATGCAGTACAATACGAAAGGAATGGAGGGCGGAATAATTACGCCCAAGCCCCCGGCGACTACTACCAGGGCAGTGGAAAAGGGCTTCTCATATCCCAGCTCAATCAGTACGGGGATTGTCATGCTTCCTACAGCGGCCACAGTGGCAGGTGCTGAGCCGGAGATAGCGCCATAGAACAGACAGGTTACAATGACACAGCAGGGCATGCCGGCGGGGATCTCACCCAGAAAATAACAAAAAAAGTTAAACAGTTTCCGGGACACACCGCCACGGGACATAATGATACCGGACAAGATAAACATCACAATGGCCAGTAAGGGAAAGCTGTTGATACCGCCCAGCATCTCACGCACCAGGAAAATTCCATTGGCGGAAAAGCTGGAATCCACAATGGAGGGAAACACAGAGGTGATTCCCAGGGCGCCGAAAATTGGCACGGACAAGGCCAGCAAAACAAAAAAGACAATTAATACCATTCCAGCAGACATTTATTTCACCTCCTGTTCTGTTCTGGTGCCTTTGGCAAACAGGGCCCGCACATCTTTGATGAAGTTTTGGATCAGCCGTACCATTGTCAGGACAAATCCCAGAAGGGGGGACACATACACCAGAGCGATGGGTGCCTGTAGAGCCGGCATCGTCTGATTGGCGTCAGCTGCACGACGGAAGAAATCATAGGCGTAAGGTATCATATGGATAAAATACATTGACATCAGGACATACACCACCAGATTCATGATCAGCCGTCCCTTCTCGGGCAGAACGTTTACTACCTGATCGATCCGGATGGCAATGTTTGTCTTCAGGCAGTAGCTGATACTGATAAACCCAGACCACACAAACATGTAACGGGCCAGCTCCTCCGACCAGCTTAAAGGGGCGCTCAGTACGAACCGGAAGATGATCTGCAGAGTCAAAGCAATGACCATCACGATCAGAAATACCAGGAGTAGACATTTTTCCAGGTTCTGATCAAGCCAGCGCAATACTTTCATTTGAATTTAACTCCTTTCTTCCAAAAAATGAAAATTGCAATTCTCTAAGGAAATTTCCGTACAATACAAATAACATAGTTTGTTCTTCGTGTACATATTCAATTTTCGGGAAAATATTCAGAATTATCGTTCATAAGAAAAAATTGTTCATAAGCCAAAAATAAATAACTGCCAAGCAGTCCGTCACTTACTGCGGTATTGTCCCGGAGTGATCGAGGTGTACTTCTTAAAGACGCGGATAAAACTCTGGGATGAGTTAAACCCACACAGATATCCTACCTTCTGAATGGGAATACTGGTCGTCGCCAGCAGCTGCTTTGCTTTATCCACCCGGTAAAGATTCAGATATGCGAGAAACGGCTGTCCCGTCACTTTTCGAAATTGTTCACTGAGGTAAGATGCCGTGATACCGATATGTTCACTGACATCGTTCTGTGTAAGGCTGTTTTCAAAATAGTGCGTTGCAATATACGCTTTCGCCTCGTCAACATAAGTATATCTTGCCTTTCGGCCATAAAAATACAACAGACGAAGCGCTTTCTCTGAAGTATGCTCTGCACATGCATATAAACTCTCGAAATCCGTGTTGCTGTCCAGATCCTCCAGATCATCCCGAATCCCCCGAATTTCTTCTTTCCGCACATGCATAGAAATCAGTTTCTCATTCATCGTATCCAATATACTCTTGTATGCCGCTCGCTTCCAGTCAATGTCATTGTCGTTATCATAAACCTCCTTCAGAAGACTATGCAGCAACTCCTCGCAAGCCTGACGATCTCTGTCCAGCCCCTCCGCCCACAGCTGGCGGACGCGCTCGTTGATTTGTATCCTTTCCTCTTTACTTCCATTTTGATCCGCACTCATGGCGGCACCTTCCTCGCCAAAATACTGTCGGTAGCTCAGCTGCTCTCTGGCCTCCTGATAAGAAGTATGAAGGTCATTGATCTGATTATAAATCCGGCCACTTCCCCAAAGTATTTCGCAGGGAAGCTCTTTTATGTGTTGATTTACGGAATCCTGGATTTCCTGAACATATTCCCTCATTTCTTCCTCTGGGACATCCGCCGAAGCCCAGATAACAATAATAATCTGATCTTTTTCCCAATACATGGGGATGGCTCTGCACTGTGCTGAAGGAACCTGCTTTACCCAACTGCAAACATTGACAATGTATAAATTATTCTCCGGTCCGCTGATTTTTCCGATCACCAACTGATAACGTTCTGTCCCCATGGCTGGCCATCCGGTTATCTCCTCCATGATTGCTAGGTCCGCACTTTCTATATTTTTGCCACAGATCGCGCCTTGCAGGGTATGTTCCAGTAACGAGTTTGAATACTGCTCCGCCAAATCCCGAATCTGTCCGTAATCACTCAGGGCTTGATGAAACAGGGCCTGTAAATAATCCCGTTCGCTCTTTTGGGGAGGGCTGACTGTCCCTGATGTCTCCGCCTGCTTTTGGATCTCTTCAATGGAAAATACCAAATCTCCTACCGGACGATAAATTTTTGTAGAAAGATATAGGGTACATAGCACGCTGGCCGCCAATATTCCAAACATAAGCGGCAGCAAAACCGGAATAACGTCTTTCATGGTAACCAGATCGCTCTTCGTGGAAATCGTGCCGACATAACTCCAGCCAAGCTCCGGATCTTGGACCAAATAATACTTTTGCGATGTGTTCCTTTCCGCCTCTGCACTCTGCAAAAACAGCATGTCCTTATCAAGTTCGGCGGAATCGCATTGATATGGATACAAGGCTGAAAAAACCTTTTGGTTCTGATCGTCAAATATCTCTATTTGTTTGTCTTGATCCCCGTTTTTCTCGATTAAATAGCGAAAATTTTTCAGGTTTATTTGATAGATTGCTGTAGAATATCTCCTATTCAGGTACAAATCCACAAAAATGTACAGGCGGTCCTCAATATAAACCACCGACCACCGGGTATCAGAAGAAGAGACCTCCCGCTTTGATAGGTCCATCGAGAGATACCGTTCAAGTACAGAAGATATTTCACTGTTGCCGGCTGCCACAATATTATTATTACTGCCATAAAGTGTCTCGTCATAGGCAATGTACAGATATGCATTTTCGACAAGCTCATTCCCGCCCTTTTCATTTCTTAACAGGTTAAGAATTTTCTTGTCCCGTGAGCCATCAACCCGGGTTGGATTTACGGAAACTGCGATTACCTCATTGCTCCACAAAAACTGGCTTATACTCTTTTCTAATAAGGAAAAAGTAAGATTAATGCTATCTGACAACTGATTCAATCTTGAAAGCTGGGCCCGGTGGAGATTCTCACTGTGATTTTTTGTCAGAACTCCGCTCAGAAACATCGCGATGATCAATGTAAGAACTACCATCAAAGCGATCAAAATCAGAAAGATCTCATGGAACAACCGGCTTCCCCGTATAATCCGATACCACTTTTTCGTCCTCTGCATAATACCTCCCATTCTCTGTACACATTCCCTTGGTTAATGAGGAAAAAGGAAAATCTTATCTCCTTATGGATGAACAAATTTTACGGTGGCATTGTCAAAATTTATCTGAAAATCAAATCTGTTTTCCGAATAAAAGTTTCATTTATTCCTTTTTTACTTTTATATCACTAATACAAATTAAAAGACAGGATTATTTTTTTCAATATATACATTTTTTTGGCAAATCCGATAATTCTGACAATTTTCTAAAAAAAGAGATATATACACAATACGTAAACCGTGATATTCATAAGATATCCGAATTATACCGACATTCAAACAAGGTGAGGAAATAGCCTATGACAGTGGAAAACAAAAGCCTTTCAGAAGAAGCAAGGTTCCGAAAAGAGGCTGAATCCGCTATGGCGGAGATGGCTGCCTGCCGCGATATTCATTCGTTCTGCCCTTTGTTCCGCAAGTATTTATTAAGCCGTTTTATGCTGGACGATTCCATCGCAGAAGATAACTTATATCAGCTTGGCATACACAGCATAAAGAAGAATCAGCCCAAAGCATATACAGGCCCGGCGGACGATGTATTAAATACATACGATTGTACCCGTGAAGAACTGGCAATCCGAAAAAAGACGCTGCTTATCATAAGTATGGAGAAGCAGTTGGGCATTCGCCTGGAAGATGATGCCGCAAGTGATGCCGAAACCATCCTTCAGCTTGCCAACGCCTTTTGGGCGGCCATGCAGAATCGAACAGGAGGTAGAGAATGATAGACATCCAGGATATAAGAGACAGCTTTCCATGCTTTCGAAGAAAAGATTTCCCCGTCTATCTGGATAGCGCCGCAACCACGCAAAAGCCGGAATGTGTACTGCAGGCGCTGACCGATTACTATACGGCCAGTTGTTCCAATATTCACAGAGGAAATTACCGCCTAAGCCGCAGCGCCGACGATGCGTATTTTGCTGCAAGGAGAAAAATCAACCGCTATCTCAATGGGGAACACGGATATACGATTTTTACCAAAGGGGTAACGGAAGCGATCCATATGGTTGCGTTTGGCTTTTGTGCTCCACGGCTCTCCCCCGGAAAAAATGTAATCGTAACGGCTACCGAGCATCACTCAAATTATCTGCCTTGGCAGGCGGTCTGCCAGCAAACCGGGGCAGAATTCCGTGTTGCTTCCATTAACAGTGAGGGGCAGCTTAACCTGGAGGAATATGAAAAGCTGATCGACAGCAATACGGAGCTTGTGGCATTTCCCTCCATTGCAAACAGCACGGGAATCGCACTCCCGATCGAACGGATGATTCGGGTGGCACACGAAAATAATGTTCCGGTTCTGATCGACGCAGCGCAGAGCGTTGCCCATACAAAACACGATCTTCTCACGCTTGACTGTGAATTTTTCTGTTTTTCCGGGCACAAGCTCTACGGCCCCACCGGAATCGGAGTTCTTTGGGGCAAAAAGGATTTTCTCGAAAGGATGGAACCATATCAGTATGGCGGGGGAATGATTGACCAGTTAGGCGCAACTTTTTGGCAAAATGCCTATCAGGACCTCCCGGAAAGATTAGAGGCCGGGACGCCCCCCATCGCCGGCGCGATTGGCCTTGCTGCTGCGACCGGTTATTTGGAATCCATCGGTCTTAATAAGGTCCAAAGCCATGAACAAACCCTGACGCGTTTGACCACAGCTTCTGTTTCGGCAATCCCAGGGGCGAAGGTAATCGGCTCCCCCCATCACGCCGTGGTGGCAATCACCCTCGACGGGGCCTCTCCTTATGATCTGGGCGTATATCTGGACATGAAAAATATTGCAGTGCGCTGCGGAAGCCATTGCAGCCAGCCAACGATGTCCGCCCTGGGAATCAGCGGGACGATACGAGTTTCTTTTGGTATTTATAACACCCAGGCGGAAGCGGAAAAATTCTGCCATGAGCTTGCTTGTTTTGCCAGGAAATATTGCAAAGGATAGATACAGATGAGTATAGGTGACAAACAAAAACAATTACTTTTGCAATTTCAAAATATGGATGATCTGACCCGTTTTGACAAGCTGCTTGCTATTGCCATGACCTTGCAAGCTCCAGATCTCGAACTGCGAAAAGAAGAAAATCGATTTACAGCCTGCCAATCGAATCTGTGGATCAAGATTGCCCCCAGTGAACTCGGGACCGAGATCCGCATCGACAGCGATTCTATGATTGTCCGGGCCTTTACATCGCTGCTTCTGTCGCTGATTTCTGGTGAGACAGATGCAGAGATCTTATCTTGCAAAATTGATTTCTGGAATGACGCCTGTTTTGATGAACTACTGAGCCGGAGGACCCGGCAAGGGTTAAATGCATTGATACCGTACATACAAAAAATGTACGATTATCATAAATTATAATAAAAGAAAGGATGTTGTAAGTATGAAGCATGCAATTGACGTTAAGGTAAATGTGAAGCCGGTATTTACCAACCTGGTACATAGTGCGGCTTGGGAAGGACCCTGCCGCGTAGGTACTCCTGAGACTACCGATCCCTTGTATGAAGTGCGCTCTGGCAAAGAGAACTTTAAGAGATGGGCCAAGGGGCTGCGGGAAGGCCTATGTAGCTGTGCCAATGTAATGGAACCTTTTTATCTGGAATTTGACGAGAGCTTTACCGTACCTGACCATACTTTTGACGAGCTGGCAAAAGATGCCCATGAAGTGGACATTTACCTTATGAACTACCGTGTTCCCGGCATCGAACGTTTTGGCAAAGCCGTCAGCGAACTAAACTTTGACCAGCCCCATCCGATGGATGTCATCGGCTACTACAAAGCGATCGGCCTGGAAGCTTATATGGCCAATGATTTTGACGAATATAATGAGTTGCTGCGGTTTCTGCAGGTCAAAAAGGCAATCGCTAACACGAATGTGCTGATCTTGTCTGCCGGCAGGATATCCCCTGTTGGCGTTTATACCAGTATCCCCGATCTCTACGGCTTGTGGGAACGCTATGGTGTCCGCTCTACCAAAATGCCGTTCTACGAAATTTTCGATGAAATGGACAAAATGGAAGTCACTCCGGAGATGGAGGCGGAAGCCGATCAACTGATTGACGGCGCTACGGCCTGCGCTATCTCCCGCGATAACATGCTACAGGATATCAAGTATTTTCATACAGTCAGAAAGATCATGGAAAAGTACGGTTGTAATGCATTCACCAGTTCTTGTATGGAGATGTGTGCCTCCAGGCGTCCGCAGAAATACCGCATCACGCCATGTCTTACTCACACAATCAATAAAGACGAAAAATTACCCTCTGCCTGTGAAGAGGATATGAGCGTCTTAATGGCGATGATGGTGCTGATGTACCTTTCCAAAAAGGCAGCATACATGGGCAATCCGACTCTGATTCCCAAGGGTACCAAGACTGCCCGCGAACTTGGCGTGCCAGAGGATCTCGCAGACCCGGACGACATTATTGATGAAGATCTGTTGGAAATCTATCATGCGGTTCCCGCCCGTATGATGGAAGGTTTTGAAGAGGAAGCAATGCCTTATACCCTGGGCCGCTTTACCCATCAGGGCTTTGGAACCAAGTTTCAGATCAACCTGGCGAAAGGGAAGACCCGTACCGTAACCATCGGAAGATTTGACCGGAGCGGTAAAAAGATGATCGTCACCAGAGGAGAAATCGTCGGCTGTGCGTTCCGAGAGACTTTCTGCAGCCCCATGGTATATTTCCGTGTTCCTGGAGGTGCCAGGGCTTACCGACTGGCTCTGGCTGAAGGAAGTTACGGGCATCACCAGGTCGTGGTCTACGGCGATTACGTAAAGGACGTACAGCGTCTTGGCAAAATGCTCGGCTTTGAGGTGGAAATCTTTACCCATAAAGTCGAGACAAGTTTCGAAATGCCCGAACTTGTCATCACCAGGGATACTTCTGCGGCAGATGAATTTAGAAGGAAGAATCATAGCATTTCCAGCATGGCACCTTCCAGCGGTGCCGTAAATAAAAAAATCTGATAAAACATCAAAAAACCACGTATCTGCGCCATTAGTAACGCATTTACGTGGTTTATTTTTATATAGCTTCAACGAAAAGGGCAAGGGTGATATTGTTTCCCAAATTGCCCGCCTGATTGAGAACGACCACAAGGGCGCGTAATCCGCAAATCGCATAATTTAAGGCTGCAACGGGCGGTAGTGTGTGGTATAATGATACCAATACATTACCGTCCGTTGGCTGTCGGAACGGAGGTTATGATAGACTTCATATAGGTCTGCAGCACTGATCCCAATTCAAATCCGCATACATGAGGATGCTTTATATATCAGTAATGACTTGTTTTCCCAACAGGCTGGACGGTTGAAACTTTGCTGGAGAGGCATCGCTCCCTTCCTTATAACCCCAATATCGCAAATGGTTTTTTCCGCGCAGGATATGTGGAAACATGGGGACGAGGAATTGAAAAAATATGTGAAGCATGTAAAAAACATGGTGTTCCAATGCCGGAGTATACGCTGCATCCGGAAGATATTATGATTAAGTTTACGGCTTTGCAAAATGCTAAAATTCCAAAACGCCAAAATGGCGGTTTGAGTGGCGGTTTGGATGGCGGTTTAGATGATGTTTTGGAGATTCTTCGGAAAACGCCATCTGTTACCAATGCAGAACTTGTGGAACTGCTTAATATACCTTTAAGAAGCGTTCAACGTAAAATAAAGAGGTTAAAAGAGCAAGGCATTATCGAGCGTAAAGGCGGTAAGCGATATGGTTATTGGGAGATTAAAAAATAATGAGGGTGGGCATAAAAAGGGCAGGAAAATAAAACTATAATTACCGAGGTTTCTGTATGGAAAAACCACTTTACAATAAAAAAAGGAAAATAATCAAAAGAGCGATTATAAGTGTTGTATGTTTGCTTATTATAGCGCTGCTTATTGGTCCACCTGTTGCCGTACATATTATTACCAGTGGGCATGTGGATTACGGCGCGATTGAAGATCATCCGTTGCAGAATATGTATAGCCCATTGGATTTTGATTTGACAGCTAATGAAATGATGTTGACAACCGAGGACGGCTATAACATATGGGCGTCCGAGATATATACTGAAAATCCGAAAGCCATGATTATCTATTTGTCCGGCATTCAGCAGCCGTCCGTAACATACTATTACGGTCACGCTAAATGGATGCAAGACAATGGCTATGCGTCATTTCTCTTGGAGGTAAGGGGTCACGGAAAAAGTGAT
>Ga0154000_1000298_pt1 | contig 13797 bp, 13 predicted proteins | sample TSNC084MetaG_FD_104674 | JGI IMG/M metagenome (GOLD analysis project Ga0154000, IMG submission 104674) | Attine ant fungus gardens microbial communities from North Carolina, USA - TSNC084 MetaG | ecosystem: Host-associated > Fungi > Mycelium > Unclassified | place: USA: North Carolina, Lumber... | reverse complement strand
GGCCATGTTGTCATGTTCCGTTAAGGCCTTCAAAAGCCTTTCAAAATTCATTGGAAACTCAATTTTGACTGCAAACAATTGCACATCGAGCAGCGCACTAGGAGTCGTAGAATCTGCCTCCACTCGTTTCGGTCTTTCTTTAGAGACTGACCAGATGACAACATATACTGAAACGAGGATTGTTTCAGGAAGGGAGAGGTGGGTGGTATTGACGATGTCTGCCCTGTGTGATCCCGCTTTGCATTAACGCTGCTTTCTTCTTTGTGTCAACTGCATGCCTGCATACTTTACTCTAAGCACGATTTCCGACAGCTCAAATCTAGTGACTATATTTTAACAAATAGATACACTGTTCTACCGTAGCCTTTGGTCCAGCCACGAATGGACCATTTCCGAATCATCTTCTTTCAAGATCGGTGCTCCTGCTTCACCAGGCCACTGGATATCTGTATTCCGTTCTGCAGGGTAACAAACTTCTCCTGCTTTCCCCGCCCAGTCAAAATCAATCACCTTGATGTCCACGCATTTCTCTATCACATCGGTTTGAATCACGATGTTGTTAGTTCGAAGATCCCCGTGAACATAACCCCTGGAGTCCAGCGTTTTAAAGATGCTTTCAACAGCCTCTTGCAATTGAGTAAGATCCACAGCTGTAGTATCAGACTCAAAAAAATGGTATAGTGTTTGCCAAGTGGGTAGATCGAGGTATTCCATGACATATGCAGTGGGTGCACCGTCCACCTCTGCATACCCATATAGCTTGGGAGCTAGCCCATTGTCTGCCATATGCTTGTGGACTTCTTGTGAGTAGGAGCGAGGGGCGAGCTTGACAAGGACTTGAAGGCCGGGAATGGAAGAAGATGTGAGGGTGGCAAGAAACAGTCGCTTGTACCCATCGTTGGGCCTGGACACAAACGTCAGAAACCCAACTTCGCCGTTTAATTCTGGTTCAAGTAACGTGCACGAATCGTAAATGCGTAGGCGTCGAAGGTGCAAATGAAATTTTAGGAGGTTCAGTCACGAGCCTGCAAGCAACACTGTGAGTGGCAGAAGTGGAATCGCATTCTCATCTTGCCCTCACCGTCGCAAAGATGATATTCCCCTGACTAATGCCCACAACAGTGTTGCTACTTCTGCTTGACGAGTCTGGGTGTGATCGTTGAGCATAAAAACAGGTTTGGCAAGTGGTTCGACGACTGGTTTATGACCGTCATGAAACCCACCGCATACGAACAACATGGGTCCTGGGCAAAATCACGTCAACAGATGTAAGGATGAGTAAACAACACTGGGTACCCATAAGACAGATCAAGAAACATGGTGCTCCGTGAGTGAGATAGTTGTTGGCATTTGGATCTTTCACGCTGAGAGTAGTGAGGACCTCCACAACCAGGTCGTAACAGCGAGCAAGTTACATGTATGCATCAGGCCCTCCAAGTCCAAATTCCAGCTTATCCTCACGGAGTGCTATCGGTATATTAGCTTCTCGAATACACCGGTCGATCTTGCCATAATGTGAGGTCGGATATGGTTAAAATTTGCATTCCGCCTCCCCCTTCTCGAGAACGTCATCGACACATTCATCGAAAGCTTCCCCGCGTTCTGCTTCATTTTTGAAAGCTTCTCCCATTCCTAAACAAAGCTTCGAGGCAGCAATCTGAACTGCCACAGTTTCAGTCGTCATTGGAAGGGGTCTGGACGGTTCGTATTGGAAGCGGCGGAAGACATGATGGAGTGTGGTCAATGGAAGATCTCTTGCATTGGGAGGACGAAGACAGAGGATGGGAATAGACTCCTGAACCTTGGGCCAAACCGAGGGTTGTGCAAATTCAGAGGGCGCTGGGAGGTCATTCAGCAGCTGCCTGACTAACATGGCGAATTTTTCAAAGTATTCGTTGAATTGATCTATTGCTGTAGAGTTATGTGAGGAAGCATCATCCTCGAAACGACTTGAAACATACCATCCTCCCCTGGCAGATTTTGAAGCCGTGAATTCAGATGATTTCTTTGTAATGGTACTCAACCGGTACATTTGTCTACAGTTTTAAACAAGCCCTTCCAATCGTTGAAGATGCCTTTATTGTGTTTGCGGACCTTCTCCGAAAATCGCTTGACCTTGAATTCAAATTGTGAGTATAGCTCAACAAGTATATCTGCTTTCAGCTTTGCCTCTTCCATCAGCTCGGAACGGGCAGGGGCTTCATTCTGACCTGATACCTCAGAATCCTGGGTTTCTGGACTAGATGCTAAACTGATCATGCGTGTTGTAAGCTGTAAGGTTGTGTATCGGACCTTAGTCAGCATTGACTTGTGAACTGCACAGCTAACTAACAATGAGATTGACAGACATAACTACGCAGACTGTCTGTAAAACGACCACCAATACGTGTCTGTGATATATAAGCACCAAATATAGTACGCCAAATGGTTCTATCTCGTATAAACGCCATGTCTATTGCTCGACTCAAAAGGCCGTTGCTCATAAATATGACTGTCACAGTGTGACACGTCTTACATCCTGACCCAGAAGCCCTTCATCTATTCTCAACCGCGGAAGGGCCTCATACCTCTTCTGAGTGGGGTGTGGTTTCTGTATGCGCTGCACTCATTGAACGACTTTCTCTTGAGATCCTTCACGAAACACAGTCATCATGGAGTCTGCGAACATTGATGGGAGCTTTGATGCTTCATATTCACATTGACGAGCAGAGATCAAGGTTGGGGGGAGAATTTCAGGTTAGTTTGAAGGGTATACTTCTGGCCACCTGATAATATCGATGTATTCTGATGGAAGTCAAGCGTAGAGTCGGACCTCCGATTGCGTCACCGTCCCTTGCCAAACCGATGATGCAACTTTTCAGCTGCTGGGGGAAATCAGTACTGATGTGCTCCTGACGATCATGACCTATGAGTCTTCTGTCGAATTAGATGACTATATGTCGTTGGATAGTATCAGAGGTGCGTCAATTCCGCTGAATGGCCCAGGCTTTCTCAGACCGAGCATCCGCTTCTGCAGAGAATGTCACTCGCACAAAGCCCATCTTTGACCCCATCGTGAATTTCGTCTGAAAACGAGCAGGATATGTATGGCTGTGGGAATGGGCTCAAATCTATCAATACTCTGCAGCTAGGTGATCAGATTTTTTTGGATTCAGCATTCATACTAAGGCGCAGAGTGCCTTATTTACTCAGAGAACCCCAGGAAACTTTGAGGTGCAATCTGATAATCCAATCCAAGGATGACAGTTCTGGCTGATCATCGGGGTATGCTATCATGGTAGGTTCGTGACGTTGATCTGAACCCACAGATCAAGATTTGATGGTAGAATTGATCTGCGTCTGTAACCGATGTATAACGTTCACCGTTAACAATATGACTGACAGCCGTCCCAACCTCAGACCAAATGTGTCGTACTGTCGAGTTGATCGCGATCATGGAAGAAGTGGTCAATTTGATTCGGAAATGGTTCGGAAGTTGGATATGTACGTATCGATTGACATCCAAGAGAAAGCAATTGCACTGTGGAGCAAACTCGATACCTTGAAGGACAAACCCCACCGAGATCTTCCCATGGAGATGCACATAGCGCAAACCAAAGCTGCCGAAAATAAAGGAGCTAGTCTGTTTCCACATATGATCATCCAACAGATCATCTCAGAAAATTTTCAGATGCCCAAGTCCTTATCAGTAAAGGGTTCAGCAGCAATACTACTAACGACTCTCAGAGAGTGCAAGGACAAGATGAATGGGTACCGTCAAACATCTTGTATCAATTCTTGACTGCAGGTGAATTGAGCAATGATGAAAAGCAGAAACAATGGACAGTGAGATGTCGCCGCTTTGGGGCAAGATAGTAACGGAGGAAACCTATAAAATCACCCACATGAGCACACATGAATCTAAGCAGGGATATGCACGGTGCGTCACTAGTAATGGAACATCATTCAATTGTACCCTGACAGCTAAATTTGCACTCTTGTAGAAATTTACTAACTTTTCGCTTTGATATCAAGTTTAGGACATCCGCTTCGTTCGCAGCCCTCAAAGTAACAAGGTTGGCACATTTGAGGACATTTGTGAGCGATGTGATCTGAAGCCTGTTACTTCAAGTAAGCTGTACAGCAACGAGTGCGATGTGAGGCTTGCGAATTGATACCATCTTTGTTACACTTGAAATGAGCGTCAGCGGCACACGTTCCTTCGATTACGAATGTTTTGATTCTTCTTTGGATTCGACTCTTTGAATGCAACGGAGCGAGATAGAATAGTATATTGATGTAGTTACAGGTAGATGTAATGATGATGGATGGGTCTGCGAAATTGTTTTAGGTGGCTGAAATTAGAATGGAAGGGGCGGCCTCCCTTTTGCGTAGCTGGAAGCCTTCCGTAAAGTTTCGAGGTAACAGGAAAACGAAGGATAAGTGTGCTGGCCTGCCCAAATTTTTTCGCTTGTGACTCAGACCCTACCTGACATGGTGATTAGTCCTACCAAAGACCTAACCCAAAAGATGGCTTAAATCAGTTTATCTCACGAGCGACGTTATTGGATATCGTTGGGATGGTGAGTATTTGACAGATGCGCAGTCGAGTCATCCACTGCCTGTAATCAAAGTTGTGGTGAAAGATACCCTTTGACGCTGGATTGATACCAATACATATAGGCGACTTGTCGACGCAGTGGCTACTGATCACTGTTTTGTGCTAATTTTCGTCCTCTTGTGGATCAGCGCACCGAGTACTGATATTAATAATAGACTCCATTTGACAGCTTTCTTAGACCCAGCTATATAGAACGATAAATACAAAACAGTCATCCTCAACCTGATTTCGCCGGGATAGGAACTTCAGCCTGAGGTGTAAGGCGGACAGCGTGGCGACGGAATGTAGGATCAAAGTCCCTTGTCGCTGAATGGCAAGTAACACGGTTGTCCTACAATCATCAATATCAGCAATCAAAGTGGAGCTGAAACATATTATGCAAGTGCGTACCCAAATCACAACGGTTCCGGGCTCATAACTAGCACGAACATGGAGATCGGCACTTCGAGCAAGATGGTCAAATAAGAATTTGAGGAGATAATCTGACTCTTCTTTCTTGAATCCAACTATGCGGCGTGTAAAACCTTCGTTGATATAGAGCGCCTTTTCGCCGGTCACAGGGTGCACTCGAACCAAGGGATGCTACTCAAAGTCATTAAAAAGGATTAGCTTGAAAGCTTAAGCAACAAACTTCGGTTTCTACAGGCTCCCTCCTCACGAGGCCTCCAATCTTCTTTGAATATTCTGCTTGCTCAACCGCAGAGTGTACAGCTCGAAGACCCTCCAACCCTTTACGAAATTCCGGAGACAGCCTGTTGTAGGCTTCTACTTGAGACAAGAATAGTGTATCACCACCGACTGATGGTTGATCAAGGATCCAGAACCATGTAGTGCCAGGAGGCTGTTTCTCATAGGAGACATCAGAATGCCAGGTTACAAGGTTGCTCCTGATGCCAACATCGCGATATTCTTTATATACATCGTCTGCATTATCGCGGTAGACTGTGGATGCACCAGTCAAAGGTCCAATCAAACTTAAATGAGGTGACTCACCAACGTGATATTCTGGATACCCTTTGACATTTCCCGACGTAGGATGCTTATGGATAGGGCCAAAGTGCCTGTGTTTAGAATCAGCTCTGATTCATTCACATTAATTTATGTTCAATCTACTGGACAATTTTGATTTGGTTATCAGGACCAATATCCTTGAAGTCCTGATTGCGGAATACAATGACCTTCCTTTCTGCCGCAAGCAACGCAAGTTCATCCAGGCCCTCCTTCGAAAGCTGAGATAGCTGGATTCCACGGATTTCTGTGCCGATATAAGGACTCAGGTTGTATGTTGTGACGTTAGGAGTAAGTAGATTGGATTTGGCTGGATTTGCACGAAGCCCTGGGTCGTTATGTTCTATATAAATTTCGAGAAGTTCATTTTCCCGTTACGAAGATTCACGAGCGGACCCACCGAAGATCTCTAGAGGAGGCCATTTTTCGGCAACATCGTAGTAAGGGTAATAGAACGGATAAGAGACTCCCTATAAGATGGATTGATAACATGTATGTGACTCGGTATAGGATCCCTTACCTCTGGAATAACCCTGGGAACAGCCTGAGTCTCAGTCCTCTTCAATTTTCCAGTACTAATTGTTTCGACTTCGGAGACGGAAGGAGCCATGGTACGTTGTGGTATTGCTGACAAGTATTCGTAGCTTTTATATCTTCATCGCCATGTGGGAGCCCAGACCCTAATAGACCATCCTCGTCAGAAAAGGAAGAGCAAAGAAATGCAACCGCGCACACCATCTACAGACCAGCATTCGTCATTCGGCAGAACAAAAGAAGTTCGGCAAAACTCTAGATAAAGGACTGTTTCCCCAGGCATGCTGAATGCCGAAGTCTCCTTGGGACCCCATTCGCAGTCACAGGACACTAACTTCGGAGAGCAGATGAGATAAACTGGTGATAAATATGACGCAGTTTCTTATCAGAATGGCACGACAAATGGCAACACCATGCGTGCTATTTCGAGAAAAGGAAATCAGGTTCGGCTACTGCCAGCAGAGAAACAGACGTACCAATACATTGCACGGTGATTTCCTCTCGTTGAACCGAGGCTAGACTATTTTGACACCTCAGATCCCTCAGTACCAATTAAGCCAATTGAACCTTAGACTCCTAGGCTATCCTACTTTGTCATTCTGCACCAAATGACTTACTCGACCACACTGGCTCGTGGAGTTATGCAACATCCAAGAACAAGTCGTCTACCCCAGCACCCTTGCTAAGATCCTTAAGGTGTTATTGTACATTGTAAACAAAGTTCTTGCAGGAAAAAACAGTGAGAGACTACATTGGATCTTGTCTCGAGTTCCAGCCTCCCGAAGGAACTGGGAACCGATATAAGAAAGAATCCAATAAATGCAACAAACCTTTCGCACTTCGATATCAGATATTGTGTTCTGGAGTCATACTGAAAGATAAGCCTTAGGAGGCTACAGCGGAAAACACAACGAGTGATGGGACTGTCTTTGTAGAAATAAGTCCAGTTGGTCCACTGCTAGATTCTCATAGAATTTCATTGATAAATTATATTAGGGTTTCATAAGATTACTGGGCACTTGAGTTGGGAATATACAATGTTAGGCGTACGTCAAATGCACGCTTACACGGTCGCTATATAATCATTCTTCATTTTCTTCATCCTCACCAGGATATCAGGCACTGAACATATTCCAAAACACACGGCCAATAACTCTCACTCCATCGTAGTCCTTAGCTCCCTCTTTCCCGTGCCACTGGTAATTTCTCCTCTGATCCTCTTCCCTTCTCGCCGAAGTAGTCGTCAACCATCTTCTGGGTGATCGTGTTCTTGTCTTCATGCTAATGAGCCATCTCTGCGACTATTTGAAATCTAGTGTTTGGCTTGGCATCTGAATCTAGGGATAATACTTGACGATGCTATCATTCAGGTAATCTGCGGAGCTTCCAAGCAAGCGATCTCGCCTGATTTATCACCATAAGAGGAGTTATCTAGAAGAGCATGATCTCGATGGAATTGTTCCTTGCCATACAACCATTTCAGTTGAATTGATGGTAATTGGGCCGATCTCCCAAGGCATTTGACGAGAACCGTCGAAGTTCATCCAGGGCCCGAGTCACGATTTGATGCCCGAAACAGACCCAGAGGATAAAATTTAGCTCAGACGCGAGCTAACCCCATCGTCTTCAGGGAGGTGATGATCCTCCTGGTACACTTCGTGAGACTCGATTTTCGGCCTGGTGTCTGGCCATTTTGGCAGAAAACGTGCATGGAAGGCAGGATGATCACCGTTCTCTTTGAGGAGTTTGCTGGTGAATCCACTACAACACAGTAGGGCAATGTTGATGATGCGCTTCTTGTATTGGGTATTGTCGCAGACTAGATCGCCTTCAAGCACGGGCCTTTATATATCCAGAGCTAGAGGTCCTGTTCGGGTTGACGAGCAGATTGGTACCGGTTTCTTCACGCACCTTCGACCCGAGCACCTTGTTCCATGTAATGGCGCGCCAGTTTATCAATCTTGTAGTTTGAGGTACGAGACGACGATGTCTAACTCTGCGCAACACTTGTCATGATACATAAAGGAATACACGAGTCTCATGATACATGGACACCTAGAAGTGTTGTTTGATGGTGAGCCCTTGACCGAACCATGTCACCTGTCGCGCAAGGGGGACTTCGACTACTTTACGATCAAGCTCCACTCTTCCAGATATTAATCTTAGCTAAGTGAGGATCATCGCTAGAAATGACCTGAGCAACTTTTTTGTCCCAAGAATGAGCGGATAGTTTTGAATTAGGTCCACGGGGATCGCAGCTCAAGAGAACTCTGACTCCATGGATTCGAAGAATGTCCGCATTTTATTGCAGGCAAATTCAGTGAACAGGAGCACTCAACAACAAGCGTTCAAAGCAGCCACTGACTCCGAGTTATCATCTAGAAACCAATCACTGCATCCACAAGGTCGGGTACAGCGTCATAGAAATCGAGCACTTGATCCACGAGTATAAATTGAGATACCTGCATAAGAGAAGCTCATACTCACTGATGATGCCAAAGCGCTCGCCTCTACGTTCTCTCAACCATGGAAGTAGACGCTGATTCATTCCCAAAACCTGATTCCGATCTCCGAGGGCATACAACTAGGAGGTTGGTATCAGTTATGCGTGAAGTTGGCAATAAGACAAGATACTGACAACAGGTGTGATAGAAATAGCTGGTGTTGGGACGAATGCAGCGCTTGCAAAGCTAATATATAGCTGATCAGGGTGCAAGTGTGATGAAGTGGCATTTGTCAAATGTTGAGTTACAACGTCGAATTTGGCCTGGATGTGATCTGAAAGAGTCGAGTTGGCTGGAAGTTCGATATCATAGAAATCCTCAATATATGCAATCTCATTCTTTGCCTGGTTGTAAGTAAGTTCAATGTCCTTCCCGTTGTCGGTCCACCGGTCAGGACCGAGGTCAATGCCTATCTGGCTGGGTTTGTCTGCAGCACTGAGGAGATCAAGATCATACCGTTGGAGAAGGGTAAGTTTGCCGCGCGCTTCTCCAATTGTACCGAGCTGGGAAGCGTGAGTGAACAGTTATTCTCTAGTCAACGGACATACTGTGCCATTTTTCTGGACCCAGTAACGTTTGGCAAGTTCCGTATTAAATAAACTGTATATAAGCTGCTGGATTTTGACATCGTTAGGTGTTCCGGTACCACCCTCATGATTCAGGGATATGAGGACCGCCTCAGTTGGGTGTTGATTGAGCCAATGGTAGAAACCAAAGAACACGTCCTCCAATTGGGTTGTGGGAGCAAGGAGGGCTTGAGCTTGATGCTTGGTTAGTGCTGGAGGCTTTGAGGGTGGCTGAGGCATACATACAATGGTAGAAACCTATGGTGTCGTTGCCAGGATTATACGCGTATCGCATATCAAACACACGAATACCATCATTGAGCATCTCAAAAAATGAGCGTTCTTGACAACGGAAAGTATTAGCTGGGGAAATTCTAGAGCACTTTCTCAGATTGGTCACAAGTCGAACAAGTCCTACTCACGGACCAGTATATCGAAGGAGTTCTGCTTGTCTTGCGTCGGAGTAGTTGCCTAATCATGGTCGATCTCGCTCTCGGGAAAATAAACTACAACACGATTCACCTGTGGCAGCGTCATGTATGCCAGGCAAATTCATGTGGACAAGTCTAGTTTTGTCTGGGATCCGGGCCATCCAATTACATGTACTTTGCTTTGGAGAACATCCTTCGTCGATTCCTCCTCATAGAACACGCTTAGATTAAATTTACTAGCAGTCACGGCGCAGCATACCTAGAAGGGGACGTCCACGGTCCAAAATCTCCTCAAGTGCACTGGCAGCGAGAAAGGTCTGTTGCACTTGAGGATTGGGCACGGCGCTGACGACGACACAAAGAAAAGACACGAAAAATGAGACGTGCATTCTATTAAAACAATGACGCGAAGTAAGACGGTTTATATTATGATGCCATACTCTGATCCAACGCACATTGCTGGACCACCATTGTGATGATGTTCCTGAGTGCCAGACCCGCACGTTCTTCCACCTTTACCATCATTGTAAGATATTTATTCGGACTCATATAAAATACGTATTCGTTTGTGTGTAATCCTCAGTTCTCGCGACTTCGAGTACCCAGTTACCTATTCTATGAGTTTAATCTCTGTAAGCGAGAGGCAGACGGATACTAACTGACACGAGTAGGATTCCAACACCCAGCGCCCGATGAATATTCTGACCGTAAATCACAATCAAACGTTCTATCCTCCACATAGGATTTTCTTCCGATCATAGGCACAGGGACACTGACCACGTTCATCATGTGTCTGTCAAACTGTGAGATCGAAGACTTAAATGTCAGCTAGACTCAGACTTTGAAAGTCTCCCCGACACCATGTCGCTGCTCACACTGCTGCTGGGTCTTGCTGGTGCATCCGCATCTGTTGTACATTATCCTCCGAGTTCAACCAATATCAACAACTTGACCTTCGTCTTGGATGGGTCTGGCCGACCCGGTATTTTCAACTCCTCAGTGACACCCGACAAAGAATATGGTATTTACAATTGGTGTAACATGCCACATGTTCGCCAGCTGGAGTACAAGTATGTATACCGGTGATGTCGACTTCAGTGTCTGATTCAACTTACATTATCTTAGGACACCTTCTCAGGATTTTGAGCTTGAGTTCGTCGAAGTTATTCAGCGCCACCATAAACGCACACCCTATGCCTCGAACACATTTTTCAAGGAAGATGTGAGTTGGAATTGCATTGGTTCTGGTCCCGTCGTAGGCCTCGCTAGGTCAGTGGATGTGTTATGGATACGACCATCAGGGGATCTGAAAACATACTGCAGTTCACAGGTGAACATCACCGAAGTCCAAGTACGCTCAACGTATGATATAGATAATCCTCTCATCTCGATGTTTGTTCCTTCTAGTGGCAGGCATCCGTTTCTTCGGCAAATCCATTCTCAACACTCGTTGGTCCGGGGTTTCAGGGTAGCACGTATGCAATACAGATCGTTCCGTCGTTTGATACTCACATTTACTAGGTGTCAATTCCCTGCGATCACTGCAGAGGGTCTGGTTGACTCCTTCACTCATGGATCAGTGGGAATCTTCATTCGCTGAAGTTTTGCCGATTTTTACACCTTGTACAGGATCTACGTCAGGTATATGCGCATCGCCTTGACCTGAATGATAAATTCGATTCAGAAACAACACTCATTAGTGAGTCTGTTTTTCCCGTCCTCCAGTGCATATGAGTTCACCTCTGAGCCCAGGGGTAACCAATAATGTCATCACATCACAAGTCGCTTCTGGCCTTCTCCGTGGCCTATTCCCTGAAAGTAATGATATTCAAGCTGAAATACAATCGTCTTCATTTGATTCTCTTGAGCCTACGTATCCCTGTTCCAAGGCAAATACTCTACATAACAACTACACAACGGGTAGTCGAGGACAAGTCTGGCAGCAGCACCTGACGGCAGCAGCACCTCTCTACGACAAGCTTGATCGCATTTCAGGTATTCCAAGGGACGATACTGCTGGGTGGCACGTAAGCTTTGATCAGTGCGTGTGCTCATCCTTCCAGTCATTGGAGCTCATCATTGTGCAACCCATCTTAGTTATTACGATAATATGAGTGCAAAACAGTGTCATGGCAAGCACCTTCCCTGCAGTGTCAATGATACCTCACTGTGCGTCACTCAAGACGAAGTGCGTCCGAGCTTCGCCCTTGTCTTCACTAAATCACGACGCATCATAGGCCGATACGGTTTACCGGCTTGGGAACTGGGAGTATTCTTACCAGTTCCGTGACGCACCTGATTCTGCCGCTTACTCAGCTCTTCACTACGGAGCTTATGCCCTTGAGCTCAAGTCGCATCTCACGGATGTCATGCAGGGCAAATCCAGACTAAGATATGTTCACAATGTATGATAACTTCCCAAATGCTCACTCAGGTGAATATCGGGAGGCTCACTAAATGTTTCAATCGTTCAGGTCGCTCATGATGGGTCAATTTCTCCTCTTCTTGGCTTGCTCCAGATCGACGTTATGGTATGGCCAGGCATGGGATCGGAGGTGGTGTTTGAACTTTACAAAAATGCCTGTGATCAACAATATTACATCCGTGTTTTGTGGTCTGGCCAACCAATGAAGACTTCTACTCCATTGGGTACCCTGGATATGATCAAGATTGAGGATTTCTTTTTGCGTAAGTATGCATGTTCTCTCTAGTTATCCTGTCTCACGTGCTCCCTTCGAATCATAGACATTGAATCCATGATCGGCTCTGGGCCTGACCTTCTCCAGGCCTGCAACTCCTGATATTTTTGAGTAGACTCTGACTTCTGTATGAGTGCTAGTACACAGAAACAACGATGAACAACGAATTGCCATCATGTAGTCTAATTATCAGCTATGGCGCGATCTAATGTCCTTATTTTCACCCTAACAGGCACGAGGGACCACACATTGCACACAAACCCAGAAGGAAGGATTAATTCACACACAATGACTTCGGAACAAGTGGTTTGTAATTGTTCCGGGATAATCCGTGATTGCGGAGATCCTCGGATCCCGATTCTTTGGACAATATGACCCGGAACCCAAAAAAGGATGTCGTAATTGGATGCTTCATCTGGCGAAATAAAAAGTGCCTAACAAAATTATGTTTCAAGTTTAGTGTGTCTTCTACGTCAATGGGAGGCAGTAGCAGAGGATGTGATTGAGATGTTGGTGATGTTATGAAAGAGGACCTGGAGACGAGTAATACTTTCTCTCAGGGCCGTTGAACGTTTGATTTCTAATCAGGATTGTGCCGGACAAACGAGGATCGGTACCCTGTTTATTTATAGGAGCTAATCCAGCTCAAATTGAGATTACAGCCTGACGCCACGAGCGCTGCATATTTACCGAGGCCACATTATATTAAGCTGATAGGTGATCGTCAGGCCAACATCTATTTGGGTTGAACAGCTATGGAGATGGTCACTACCGCATGTATTGAGCTGGTGGAGCTGGCATGGCTACCAATTTTTTATTTGTGATAGAGGACTCGGGTGGCCATGTCATGAACAAGTGTTTCAAACACCACGGAATGGTATATCACGTGAAATTTGAGCATGCAAAAATACATTGATGGGTAGTTCTATGATTAGATTGATACAGTGTCTATACGACCTGCTACGAGGTAAGCGTCGCGCTGGCCAGCCGGGCTTGTGCGGTAGAGATTCGGTATCATCTCAGAGGAAATGCACATGCCGATATTTTTGTAGAATCTGAGAGCCACGACGTTGGTGGTAGCGACATTAGCATGAACAAGGATTCCAGTAGCCAGGGAACCGCGAAGCTTGTCAACGACAGCGCTGATGAGGCGACGTGCAAGTCCCCTATTTTGGAAAGCAGGTAGGACGCCGAGGGTGAGGAGTTCGATACGAGGGCGTCCTGGGGTTTTGTGGAGAGCGGCGGAGATGAAAGCGACGGGGGAATGGGGGTTATCGGGGTGTGCTGCCACAAGACAGGCGCGAGAGGGCAAGACAAGGAGCTGGGTGAAGAAGTTGTGCGGGTAGTGGACAGGGAGGATCTGGGCCTGGATTGGGTAAGTAGAAAATACCTTTTATGCAACAACGGACATACATGAAGAGACTGGACCTTGGGCACGTCGGATGCCCTGAGTGG
>Ga0154000_1000297_pt1 | contig 13800 bp, 7 predicted proteins | sample TSNC084MetaG_FD_104674 | JGI IMG/M metagenome (GOLD analysis project Ga0154000, IMG submission 104674) | Attine ant fungus gardens microbial communities from North Carolina, USA - TSNC084 MetaG | ecosystem: Host-associated > Fungi > Mycelium > Unclassified | place: USA: North Carolina, Lumber... | reverse complement strand
GTTGAGGGGCCGCGGCGGGCGCAGTGATCTGAGGGGTCATCATCCCTGGCGGCAGTGTGCCGGGCGGGAGATTGATGATGGCGTTGATGTCGTAGATGGTGTTGCCGGGACCGTTGGTCACCGAGAAAGAGATACTGCCGAAGTCGACGACCGGAGTGTCGGCTGATGCAGTACCCACTGCACTGCCGAAGGTGATCGCGGCAGCGAGCGCGCCGACACCGAAGGCCGCGGTGGTCCGGGACAAACGAATAGGCGTTGCGGGTCCATTCACAGATGTGCTCCCTTTCGTGGTGACAGCATCCGTGCGCGGGATGCCAAGCAGCCAGGAGATTGCAACCACTATCGAGGAAGATAACGGACATTCACCCCATGGCGGGGTGGTTCGACACGAATGTCCTTCGTCGTTTTGGAGTTGTGGGGATGGACGTAGGCCACGAGAACGACAACGAGAATCGACCATGAACGACGATTAATAAGACGCCGGCCAGCTGGATCACCACGGAGCGAGGTGGAGGCATCGCGTCGAAATGGTATTGTCGCGAGTGCGCCGTAAGTAATTGTCGATTTATTTTTCGCTACGTCGATGAGTATGGGGCGAATAGAGTCCTAGTGTTTCCTTCATTAGTTCGGTGATCGTGATCACTTTGTTGTTTCGTCAAGGTATCGTAACGCTGGACTGATTTTTCCAGATCGGGACCATTTTCTCCATTTCTCTTTTGTCTCCACTTCGTGTGTCGAGTATTATTCAGTTTCAGTAAATAGATTGCAACCTAGGTCCCGCCTGTGAGAGCCTAGATCTGTGCGCAGACGACCTCCAGGTCTTCGTTGGCGATCCGAAATATTGGGCCCAATGTTCAAGGATCAGCGCAACAGGTTTGCCGGGAATTAATTCACTATCCAGTCGGCTATTCTGGGCCCACTCCGAAAATTAACATTAATTAGTGAATCGTTCATCTTCACCCCTCTTCTTTGGAATTTCCGTGTGCGCCATTTCATTACCGAGTTGAGAACGTTCACTTGGGCGACCTCAGAGCGAAGCGGAATAGCTGTCGACATGAGAGGACAAAATGTCTAATATGCGGGCCAATTCCTCATTCCTGATTCCGGGTGTAACGGTGCGGTAGGTGTATGAAATATTCGGCTCATTCGAATGCCTTTTCATTTCCGGAGCGTTGTCGTATAAACCGTAATTCACTCTCGGTATCGAGGTGAAATCGAAGAAGTCCGAAAAATTCTTCCTGACGTACTCTTCCTTCTTCGTGCTCTGGCCCCGCCACCGACCAACGTCCAGGTAGTCAAGTTTCACGGTAAGGCGAACACGCCCTCCCTGATATTTCCAGCCGAACAGATGCCCCGAGTTGCTCGGGGCTGAGTACTGGATTGATCCGTGCGACTCGGAAAGGTCGACGTCGACCTCGCGGCCACACCGTTGTTCGAGGTATTTAGCGAAGCGTGAGAGCCGAATCTTCTCGACCAACGGCAGCAATCTCGCATCCTTGAGTCGACTGCTTTCGTCGACGTCCAGGACGACGGCATCATGAGGACCTGTCGACAAGGGGTGGTGATCACGCAGGTGGATCAGCATTTCGAGAAGTTTGACGTATCGGCTGAGTAGGTCCGCTTCGTACTCGTGTGATCCGATTTCTCTCAAATCGTCCGCTGCCTTCTGGAGGGGATGGAGGAGTTCGTCGTAGGGGACGTGCCGCCACGGCTGCGGGAGTTCATTGGCGGGGTGGATCAGAGAAATCACCATATGGTCCGTCAATAACCGGACACGTTCAAGCTTCTCCAGCTTGTCCCGGTTCGGGATGGTGTGCAGCGTGTTGACGATGCCGAGCTTAGGGCTTCCCATATCTTCATCGAGGAACAAGCTAAATCCGTGCCAGTCTCGCTCGGCTACCAGCCCAACAAAGGAATAAGAGATCCCGGCCAACGGATTCGTCACCTCCAGGGTTGTGTTGAGCAGCCAGTACAGCATTCCGGTGTGAAATCCGTCTGGGTCCGAGGCGGAGAGTTGGTACAGGGGATCGTGTGCCAAGGCCTCGACAACATCGCCTTTTTCTACTCTCATGTTTTTCGCTTTCACTGTGACGTTGCGTTGACCGGTCACTCATGTGTGGCGGTGCCGAATTCGTACAGTACGGGGATCGGCTAGAACCGATGCGGCGTTAGTCGCCATCGGGGTTTCTGCGGGGCATCGGTGGCGGGCGCCAATATTTCGGCATGTTGGCAAGGCCGTAGTCGAGGAGGACCCTGATCAGGTCGGATCGGTGGGGCTCGCCGTCGCCTTTCACGAACTCTTCATGCAACGCTCGCTCTCCCAACTGCATCAGAATGTCATCTCCGATCCCCAGACGTACGCCAGGAACGCGGCGTCGAGGTTCCGCCGTTCTGCGGCACCTTCGTCTCGCAGCCAGGGCAAAGATTGTCGGTGGCAGCGGGACTGACGCTGCGCGGCGTGACATCCGCTGGAGCGCTTGTAGGAAGAGCCGCCAGGCAATTATCCTGGCGGCTCTTCCTCGGGCGGGTCTCTTGGCGTCTACTTGAGCTCGATGGTCATCGATCCGATCTCGTCCTGAAGGATCGTGGAGGCGACCAGTTTCACGGGGGTTGTCGTGTCGGACAGCTCGTACGCGACCGCGTTAGCGACAGTGCCGCCCTTCTTGATCTTGCTTATCTGCGAATCGAGGAAAGCAGCGTCCGGCAGTGAACCGACACCAAGCTTGTTCTCAGCGTTTGGGTCGTTGTCCTGGTACGCGGCGAAGAGGAATATCCACGCCGTCATCGGATCCGTCTCCTTGCCGGAGACGTTCGTCGTGTCGTACCAGAATGCGATGACGGGCTCCTTGCCGTACTCGTTGCCCTTCTCACCTACTGGAATCGTCTTCACGTCGGTGATCTTGATCATGACGTCCTTCGTGGTGAGGACGTTGTCCTCGAACGATGCCTCGGCGGGAGCCGCGGCCGGCGCGTTGACGGAGGCCGTCGAGCCCGCCTGCGGTGCGGCAGTCGATCCTGCCGAGCTGCAGCCGACGAGAGCGATAACCGCGATGCCGACGGTCGCGATGGTGAGAGAGAGCTTGCTGATGTTGTGCATCTGGTGTCCTTTAGTGAATGTCGAGCAATGATCAGAAACCAAGCAGTGGTCCGAACCTCCTGCGAGACCCGACTCCTGGTCGGCCAGCAGGGCTCCGCTGTGTCGCCGAGTTCAGGAACCGACGGCGGTGCCTTGTGCGGCGGACTCGTCGATCGCCGCTGGAGCCGGGGTTGTGACTGATGTTCCGTCTGAGATCACCGCAGCCAGGTTGTCTATGTGCTCGGGGTCGGCGTCGGCCGGAAACATCCACTGGATGTCGCGACGGTCCGTGGCTATGCCGATGGTTGGGCGGCCGCCCGCACTGTGATTCGAGGGTGGGCGCACGTACCTAACCTCATCCAGCGGATAGGTCGGTCCGAGTTCGCCGCGCTGCAGAAGGGTTCTCGGGGTGGCGGTGAGAATCCGGCGGTCAGTTACTGCCACGAAGGTGCTCGAAGTGAGTTTCTCGCGCACCGTGCCAGTCTTGCCTCGAGCAAGTGTGTTCCAGGTGGCATCAACGCGTTTTTCGAGGATCGCTGGTACGACTCCAGCGAGGTTATGAGGTCCTGCCTCGTAGGGGAACGCGACGCTGCGAAGCGTCTCGCCGTCCTCGAGGAACCACCGAAGGACACGCAGGTACGGCTCAGGTTCAAGGTCGGCGGGCGCGCATACGGTCGCTGGTACGGCAGGTATCTCGACTGCCGGATTGAGCCTGTTGGCCAGGGGTTCGATGGCGTCGAGGAGTTGTTTGCACGTCAGTTGGGATGCCTTCGTATCCTTACGCTTTCGCGTGAGCGGAGCCGTAGCTCGGTCAGGGAGTTCGGCGATGATCCGCAACTCACGCACGAGTGATTTCGTGAGTTCCCTGATTTCGCGGAGAGACTCGTCGATCTCTGTAGGTGTGTTCCGAGAGATTCGGTGGAAGAGCTGCGCTTCGCTCTCGTTGTTGGTGCTTCGGGTTCGGGCGAGCGCAGCACGGATCGCCTGGTAATCGGCGTGTGTCTTCAGGGAACTGAGTAGCGCATGAGTGTCGAAGACGATCGCCTCGGCGTTGGATTCGAGGTAGTGGCGGCGCGCACGCCCGTCCAGTTTCCGAATTTCCTGAATGTGTCCGTCCACGTTCTTTCGATACTGGTTCATCTCTTTGCGGATCAGTGGGGCACTGGGAGCGATGGGCTCCCAGACAGAGTCCGTGATGGTGTCGAGTTCGCGAGCCTCCTGGAGTGCCTCATCGACGGCCTCCGCGAGTCCTTCAAGTTTGGCCCACTGCTCGTTTCGGATGGTTCTGAGTGTCTGTGTGGTGAGCGCGATGTTGGTGCGGACGAGACCTGAAATCTCGCCGAGCTGCATCTGGAGCGCGATCATGGCCACGGCCGGGCCGATCGCTGCGATGGCCGTTGCGGCCGTCATCGAAACGGGGATAAAGCGTGCCTGTCCGAGCAGCTTGCCATTCTGGAAAATCGACCCGAGTTTGGCGCCGTCCTTCGCGGCCATCTGCCCGCCGCCCTTCAGCAGAGACAACGTCGCATCGTTGACCCGAAATAGGCCCTGCACGCTTGATGCAGCCTCCGCAACGTTTCCAACTACCGTGCCCACGTTGCCGAGCGAGCCCAGAGCAGTCGAGAGTTGCGTTCGGTCGAATGACGGCACCAGATCAAGGCTGACGAGTTCAAGGCCTTCGGGGACTTCACCGAACACCACTGCGACACCGGGTGTCACCTCGACAAGGGTTGTGGATGGTGCGATCTCCAGAGCATCAGAGCTGTTCCGCCCCTCTTCATCAGATCGCATGTCAACGACGTCGTCATCGGCGCCGCCGTTGGCGGTCTTGACGGCCAGGCGTACCAGGTCGGTCGCAGTGTAGCCGGGCCAGCCGTGCAGGATCCGGCGCCAGCGCGCTGGCACTGCGGATGCGCCCCACCGGGCGCCGAGCAGGCCACCGGCGATCGCGGCGGTGGTGTCGGTGTCGCCGCCTGCGCGGACCGCGGCTTCGAGTGCGAGTTCGAGGTGGCGGGCATCGCTCGCGTCGGTGGTGGTGATCGCCCACCATGCGGTCTGCAGGGCGTGCACTACCCAGCCGTTGTTCGCGAAATCTTCGGGGGAGCCGTGTTCGGCCTGATCGAGCAGCGGTCCCCAGAACTCGGCGACGTCGGCCGGGGCGATGGACAGGTAGCCGCGGACCCCGTCGAAGGTGCCGTGCAGAACAGCATGGCGGATCGCGTACGTCCACAGCTGGCAGGCCTGGACGGCGCGTTCGTCGTCGTGGGTGAGCGCCGCGATCCGAGCGGCAGCGTCGATGCATTGTTCCGGATTGTCGAGGTAGGCGAGCGCCACGGGTGCTGTGCGCATCAGTGAGCCATTGCCGCCTTTGCGTCCGGTGATTGCCCGAGCGCGGGCCGTCATGGCTTCGGCGTTTGCAGGACGCTGTGAGAGCACTGCGCGGGTCTGCTTGCCGATGCCCGCCGGGTTCGATTCGAACCACCGAACGAACTGTGCTGCAACGCCATCCAGACCGGCGCCGTGACCAATATCCGTGCCGGTGGCGGCGACTTCGGCGATGGCTATTGCCATGGCCGTGTCATCGGTCCATTCACCCGGTGCCCAATTCAACGACCCGCCGCCGGTCATCCCGATGGCAGTGTCCGCGCTCAGGTGGGCGAATTCGTAGCCGGCACCGAGTGCGTCACCGGCGGCGGTAGCGAGCAGAACTCCTGCTGCGCGATCGGACTGCTGTGTGTTCAGCTCCACTACGTCTCCTTTGATCAATTTTGCGCTAATCATAGATCATATCTGAGATAATATGCAAGAGTGAATGAATGGACAGACAGGATTGACAAGACTCTTGAGGACTACGCGCGCCCCTCGGTGGCGGTGGACGTTGCAGTGTTGACGTACTCCGGCGGCGCACTACAGGTGTTGGTGGTCGAGCATCGCCGTCGGGGGTTGGCGTTGCCCGGAACTTTCTTGCACGAGGGCGAACTGCTCACCGACGCGGCCGAACGGGCGCTGCGCACCAAAGCGGGCCTGATTGGTACACAGTTTCATCAGCTGGCGATGTTCGATGATCTCGCCCGTGACGACCGGGGGTGGGTTCTCTCGATGGCCCACACTGCTGTCGTGCCTGCCGCGAACCTACCTACCGGCGCCATCTTGGTGAATGTGTCGGGCGGGTCGGTGGATCAGGAGTTGGCGTTCGACCATGCCGATATGGTGCGGCTGGCGGTGGAGGACCTGCGCTCACGATATGCAGCGCACGTCGACCCCGCCAGGCTGCTGGGGGAATCATTCACGGTGTTGGAACTGCGTCACCTCTACGAGGTGGTGTTCGATCGGGAATTGCAGAAGGACGCGTTCCGGCGGCATGTCATGGAGGCGCTCGAGAGTACGGGTGAGATGTCGAACCCGGGTAACGGTCGGCCTGCTGAGATGTTCCGCAGGAAAGGCGAGGGTCGACTGCCAGCGCAAGCGTCGGTGTTACTGACCGGGTAGTAGCATCCGTTGCATCAGGTTCTCCAATCTTGAGTAGGCATTGCTGACCGGGACCTTTGGTGTGCCTGAGACGGCAACGCCTGGGCTTCCTGAAATTTGAATGTTGCGACGCGATCAGACGACGACATCGGCGGAGACTGCTTGGGTTGTGGGGTCTTCTCCACCCTGGTCGACGACCAGCCCGAAAAAAATACCAGCCGGCTTGTCGACGACACACCTCCGATAACTGCCCCTTATGTCAGGTCAGGTAGTCCCCATCTCGACGTCCTCACGCAAGCTCCACGAGCCGTTGCGCCGCAGCGTCGTACACGTAGTCGACGATTTCGCCGGACATGATCATGGTGATCGCCTGATTGACGACGTTGAGCGGGGCGACGAACCATTCGGATGGGTCGTAGGTGCGGCCCTTGGCGTCGATCTGACTGATGTCGAGACGAACCTCGGCGAATACCCTGTGCAGAAGGTGCTCTAACGCAGAGGGTTTCAGGTTGTAGGTGCGGTAGTCCGCAACGATCTCGACCGGTGCCATCAGATACGTGGGGGACTTGGCTGCGTTCGCGATTCGCTTCTCTACGCTGGTCGTCGAGAACCCGATCTTGTATAAGTCTTCGAGTGACGCGATCTGCGGGTCTTCGCTACGGGAGCGAAGCACGTAAATATGGCCGCTCTCCGAGTCCTCGTCACCCACGTCTCCCGCGAGATCGAGGCCGACTCGGGCTAATGCCTGTCCTTCGGCCTCGTGGAGCCGGATCGAGAGTGACTGCCGGTACATCGAAGACTCGGTGCCGTTTTCGAAGATCACACGTAGCCGCTGTTTCTGTTCCTGCTTGCCACCGACCATTGCGGTGGTTGTCTCGCCGACCTCGGCGACGAAGAGCATCACTCCGTTGAGGACGAAGAATCTGCCCGCTTCGATGGTGCGCACACCGGGGAACGGGATCAGCCGGTACGTGCCGGCCGCCAACTCGGCATGCTGGGCCTTGAACAGGGGCTCGAACGCTTCGAAACCTTCGGCTTTCTTCCGCTTCGCCACCGAATCAGGCGCGTCCGGTGTCTTGCGCTGCGGCAGGTCCGAGACGTCCAACAGTCCCGATTCGTCACCGAGTAGGTCGAAGTCGTCGCTATCAAGTAGGTCGTCGATCGAGGCTGGAGGCTCCGGGGCGTCCAACAGTCCGAACTCGTCCAAGTGCTTCAGCGCGGCGATCTTGCCTTCGTCAGCGAGGATGCCGTCGAGCCGAGCACCGAGCTTGCGTTCGGCGATCTCGCGGGTAGTCGAACTGGGCAGCCTGTCGTGAGTGCGGCGGAACTCCACAACTTCTAAGAAGGCGCGCTCTAGCCGATCGTTGGAGGTGACCTTCTTCGGCTTCTCAGCGACATCAAGCAGCCCGTCGACGTCTGAGTCGAGGAGCGACTGGAAGTCCAGTCCCGGCGCTGCTGCCTCGTCCGTGATCGAATCGGCCTCACCGGTGCTCATGACTGAACATCCATCTGTGCTGCTCGCTGGGCGGCGAGGTGCTGTTGCTTCTTCCTCTGGAGGAACAAGATCGTCTCGGCATACCGCTTTTCCGTCGGATCGTCGCTGCGTACGTCGGGCTTGCGACCGTTGACCTTGACCCACGCCTGAACTTTCGGCCAGAGCAGGAGAGCTTCTTCATCGCTGATCTCGATTCGGGTAGCTGTGATCGCATCCGAGATGATGCGCAGCACACCCGTGGTCACCGACTTGCTCATGACCTCGAACGCACGCTGGAACGGGTTGACCGAGTCGATGAGGTTGATGTCGATATCATCGATGTTGACGAACTTCTCCGCCATACGGATAAACCGCTTGTCACCGACCTCGCGGACCTCGCCGTTCTTGATCACCGAGTCCACCACAACCTGCTGCCGCAACTCCTCGACCTGAGTCTCATCCAAATCTGGGTACCGCTCGCGGATGATCTTCGGGATCAACACCTTGTTCGTCACCTCGGGATCGAGGCTGCCCGCTGCGGCTTTCGCGAAGGTGTCGTCCTGCAGGATCGTGGCCTTCAAATCGTTGAGATCGGTCTCGACGATCTGCTTCACCCGCTTCGTCGTAGGTTCCTTGAAGCCCTTGATCTTCAGCTCGCCCGGCTTCGCGGCGTCGTCGTCGTTGCCGGCCTTGGTCTTGAAGGTGAAATTCTGCGCCAGCACCTGCTCCATCAGCAGCGAGGCCGTGATGGCCTTGAGCATGTTGTTCACCGACACTTTCACCTCGTCCGTCGCCGCGTCGGGCTGGGCGATCAGGTTCGTGAACTGGGCATGCTCCTTGCCCGGGCTATCGCGAGTGACCCGACCGATGATCTGGATCACCTCGGTCAATGAAGCTCGGTAGCCGATGGTGAGGGCATGCTCGGCGAATGGCCAGTCGAAGCCCTCCTTCGCCATCCCCAGCGCGATGATGACATCGACGCCGTCCCGGTCTTTCGATGCAACGGTGGACAGGTAGTGCAGCGTCTCGGCCCGCTTCTTCTGGTCCGCGTCGTCCACCAGATCCGCGACACGGACAATCGCGCCGGTGTCGTGGCGGCGGATCAGGATGATCCCCGTGTCCTCGGTATCGACGACCTGACCGATCGAGTCGATGATGAACCCAACCTCTTCGATCTTGTCCTTCGTGGACTCGCCCGAGTTCACGTTCGGGATATGAACGATCGTCTTCTTGTCGAGGTCGAGGACCTCGCCGATCGCGTCGGTGTAGCGGCCCTGGTAGAAATGGTGACCGATGCCGAGCGACTTGAGGTAATCGTAGCCATTGAGTTGGTCGTAATAGTTGAACATGACCGGAGTGAACTTCGCTTCATCCTCCGCCGACAACACAGGGACCGAGTCGCCGCGGAAGTACGAGCCGGTCATCGCGACGATGTGCACGTCCGAGCCGTTCATCACCTCCCGCAACAGAGCGCCGAGTCGGTTGGCCTCGAGGTCAGCCGAAACATGATGGAACTCGTCAATCGCGAGCACCGTGCCGTTGAACGCCTCGGGTGCCAGCTTCTCGAACGCGAACCGCAGGGTGGCGTGTGTGCAGACCAAAGTCGCCGCCGGCCCATCGAGGAACTTGACGAACGCATCAACCTTGCCCACCGACGAGCCTGGCGTGCAGAGATTGTACTCGGGCTCGATCTCCCAGTCCGCGAAGAAACCGTGCGCGGTCAGCTTCGTAGACGAAAACGATGCACCGATCGAGCGTTCCGGGACCGCAACGATGACCTTCTTACGGCCTTGGTTGTATAGCTTGTCCAAGGCCACGAACATGAGAGCGCGCGATTTGCCGGAGGCGGGTGGGGCCTTGACCAGCAGGTTCTGAGCGTTGCGTTTGGCGAAGACGCGTTGCTGCATCTCCCGCATTCCCATCGCGTCGGTGTGCACCGACGCGCCTGTGCGGGCATAGGTCACATCAACGACGTTGAGCGGCTTGTTCACTTCTTCTTGCTCCCGTTCGTTGCCTCGTTCGCAGTCATCACTTCATACATTGCGAAGAGGTCCGACAATCGCTGCTCGTCCGTCTCGTACCCGCGCTTGGAATAGATCGAATCGACCAGCGCATCAATCTCGGCGTGAGCCGCGCGGAGGTCAGCCAGCATCAGCTCAGGATCGTACAACTCGGCCAGCGTTTTCTCGCAGTGATACTCACGCACGTCGAGCACTCGAAAGGCAGCGACTGTGAGTCGTTCCTTAAAGGCATCGCTCAGCGGTGGAACTGGGAAATTGTTGTACACAATCGTATTGGAGTAGCGGATCCGATTGTCCTTACGTCCAGCTACAGTTCGAATCCACGCGTTATGCATTTGGGAGTTCAGTAGCGCAAACACCCATATGGGTGGATCAGTTACCGCGAAAGCCAGATCTGAGATGATCGTTTGCGAGTCGAGGTATCCCATCGGGAGGTACTCACGTCTCTCGGATGAAGTCTTCGGCACGATGATGGAAGCATCACGCGCCTGGCGCTGCTCTCGGAAACTCCAAGGCTTGTCCGCCTTCTTGCGAGTTCCAGCGTCGGCCCTGCTGGCTCGAAACTGACGAGTTCGCTCGATCCGATCGCCGATAGCCGGAATTACCTCTGCCTCTCCAACCTGATCTTCGGTTATCCAGATACAGTAACGTTCCAGATCGTGGAGGTATTCCTTACTTCCATATATTCGCTTTATGAAGTGCGCAGCATCGGGCTGTGACTCCACTATTCGGTCACGCTCACTGACGGATAAGAGAAGTGATCCTTGATCCAGGGCCATGTTTCCGAAAAGCATAGGCGGCATTTCAGCATTGAGTGGCTTACTGCGACGCCCAACGAATACGTCATCTCCGTCTGCCAAATATCCGTTGATGTTTGTTGCTTCGATTCGCATCTCGTTTGTGTATATATACTTCTTACCAGGCCGTTTGCATCGAAGTCCGATTACGGCAACTGTCACACCTGCGTTACGCCTCGCGTTGTTAGCCCACTTAAAGGCAGTGAAGGCAAAACCTATTTCAACGCCCTTTGTGAAAATTAACGGGAACATGAGACCTACGTGTTCTCCCACTGCAACCGAATTGGTGGTAACAAATGCCAGTTCCGCTCGAGTTCCTTCGATGTAGTCAGCGCCTTTCACGAACCAGAGTGCAATGTAGTCCAGGTTCTTGGAGTGCGGGCGCCCGTCAAAGACTTTGAGATAGTCGGCCTTCTGCTCCTTTGTTTGGTCACGCGTCCCCACGTACGGCGGGTTTCCGATCAGATAGATCTCGTCACGGCCACCGTTGGGGCAAACCTCCTGCCAGTCAACCCATGTGGCGTTGCCTTGACGAATCCGGCCGGTTTCCCTGAGCGGGATCAACGGGAGGTCGATGCCGAACTTGTCGAAGAACTCGACATTCATCTGGTGCTTCGCAATCCATAGTGAGAGGATTGCGACTTCGACTGCGAAGTCGTCGATCTCGATGCCGTAGAAGTTCTCGATGCTGATGCGCGAGGTCGCCCCCATCGCCATTTGTCGTCGACCCGAGAGTTCTTGGAGCCGTTCGAGGATCGCGTGTTCCAAGCGTCGCAGTTCTTTGTAGGCGATGATCAAGAAATTGCCGGACCCACAGGCAGGGTCGAAGACCTTGATCGCACCGATTCGCTCAAGAAGCGCTTCGAGTCTCTTCGACGAGTCGAAGGCGCGATCGAAGTCTTCCTTCAGCGCATCGAGAAACAGCGGTTCGATCGTCTTGAGAATGTTCGGCACCGAGGTGTAGTGCTGGCCGAGATCAGATCGCTTGCCAGGCGTGACGATCGCCTGGAACATCGACCCAAAAATGTCGGGGTTGATCTCTCGCCAGATCAAGCTGCCCAACTCGATCAGGAAGTCTCGGGCCTTTTTGCTGAACTTCGGAACGAGATAGTTGGCCGTGACAGTGAAGAGTCGGCCGTTGACGTAGGGGAACCCGGCAAGGTGTGCGGGCTTCGCGGCGGCATGTTCAGTGTCGAGCGCGGTGAAGAGGTCGGTGAGGAACTCCGCGAGGTCGGACCCGTCAGCTTGGGTGTGGGAACCGACTGCGTTGGTGAACTGGTTCTCGGCGAAGATGCCGGTGTCTTCGGCGAAGAAGCAGAACAGCAGTCGGGTGAAGAAGACGTTGAGGGCATGACGGCCGTTCGGTGCGTCGAGCAGATCGGGGTTGGCGGCGAGTAGTTCGTCGAACAGTTTGCCCATCCGTTCGGCGGCTTTGACGTCGGCGTGAGCTTCGGCGACGTACTGGGCCTTCTCCATGCCTGCCCAGGGCAGGAAGAAGGTGAAGTGCTTGTCGATGTCCCGGATCGGGATCATCAGGTTCTCGCTGGTCTTGGTGTCGATGGCGAGTAGTTCGGTGTAGTCGGTGACGATGACGAACCGGGTGTTGTAGCGCACCACCATCGGCGACGTCCGCAAGCCCTCGATCACGGCCAGAGGGTCACCGGTCGTTTCGTGGAAGTAGACGACGTTTTTTTGCGCTACCTCGCAGGTGGGGTTGTCGGCCACGTTGAGCGAACCGTTGCGCAGTCGGGTGACGTTGCCCTGGGAGCGGCCATAGGCGAGCAGTAGCTCGAAGATGAACTCGCGGTCGTAGGACTCGCGTCCGCCCATCGGGGCGACGCGCTCCTCGACCGCCTTGAGGTTGAGCTTCACCAAGCCACTCCTTCTGTCATTGACCTCATTGAAGCAAGGGTCTCCAATATTGTCTCGGTCATGACTGTGGCTCTTGCACGGATGTCGCAGCATCACCGCGACAGTTGTCGACCTCGCTGGCGTGCCACTTCCCGAGTCGTTCGATCTTATGGGCGGGTATGGACTTCTCAGAAATCCGTACACAAACAGCGTCTTTGGCGACGCCGGGGTGGGCAGCGATCTCGGCGGTAGTTCGTCGGTCCGAACCACAGTCCAGCTTCAGCGCCCGTCTCATTTCCTTGGAATTGAACACCCGGCCGTTCGGGTGTGAGATCGAGATTTGCCCCAGCTCGTCGTGTCTCAGAAGTACGTACCAAAACTAGCGTCCCAGCATTGTGCTACGTGCCGACTTAAGAGACCGTTCCAGTATGAGTACAGCGACCCACACCGGACACCTCGTAGGTCACGCCATCGTCACGATGCGATGCGCTCCAGGACGGCGAGTCCAGTGGCTGAGCTCGGCACCATGGCCAACGACTTCTCGTTGATGGCCGGCTATGTGATGTGGACCATATTGCGGACTTTCTGCAGATTGCTGATTTCAGAAAAGACCGTATGTGGCCGAAGTAGTGAGACTTCCTGGAGGCTCGAGACAACTACCTTCCCCATGGCTGGCCCGACACCGCGGCGCTACCTGCCGATGCGAAAACCTCGGCTTGATTCGCTGAACCCGCCTGATTTCCAAGGACTCCTCCGGTCACCCCGGTCACTAGTTGGACCCCTGCTGCGAAGGCCGATGGTTCGAAGCATTCGCCCCCTGCTTTCCGTCTACGTGTGTCCGAAATGTCGTCCCCATCGGGGACGCCTCAACCCTGAGACTTCAGCGCCGCCCGCGCAGCATTGAACCCACCCATCCCGTGGACCCCGCCGCCCGGGGGAGCCGCGGACGAGCAGAGGTACACGCCGGGAACCCCGGTGGCATAGGGGTCGAGCCCGAACCGGGGGCGCGCGATGATCTGCCGCGCAGTGTTCGCCCCCGCGGAGATGTCGCCACCCACGTAGTTGGGGTTGTACGCCTGCATCTGCGGCACATTGCGCACGTGGACGCCCACG
>Ga0154000_1000296_pt1 | contig 13801 bp, 10 predicted proteins | sample TSNC084MetaG_FD_104674 | JGI IMG/M metagenome (GOLD analysis project Ga0154000, IMG submission 104674) | Attine ant fungus gardens microbial communities from North Carolina, USA - TSNC084 MetaG | ecosystem: Host-associated > Fungi > Mycelium > Unclassified | place: USA: North Carolina, Lumber... | reverse complement strand
TGACACGAAGTAGGTTCGCCCGGTAGCTGCCGTTACAGCATAAGAGGAGGCGAGAGCCTCAAGGCGGGTGGTACCGCGGATTTTTATAATTCGTCCCGGAATGTGCAGTGGCATATTCCGGGTCCTTTTTATTGGATCAAAAAAAAGCAGAAAGGATGGTGCATAGGATGCAGGAAATACAAAAGGTTACCGGTAAATACCAGAGGCATGGGGTTTCTATAAGAGAGGTTTTGGAAGGCAATTATGAAGGGAAGGAAATCCGGATGAATGGTGTGGCGCACAGCATCCGTCCGATGGGAGAAATGACTTTTCTGATCCTGCGGAAGGCAGAAGGTCTGGTGCAGTGCATTTGTGAGCAGTCGTCTCTATCGATTGAGGGATTAAAGGAGGAATCTGCGGTAGAGTTAACGGGAATCGTGACAGCCGAAGCAAGAGCACCTCATGGCTTCGAACTCCGGTTAAATGCGCTGCGGATTCTGTCGGAACCGGCAGAACCAATGCCCTTGACCATTAACAAGTGGAAGATGAATACTTCGTTAGAGGCAAAGATGGCCTATCGTCCGGTCAGCCTTCGAAATCCAAAGGAGCGGGCCAAGTTTAAAATCCAGGAAGGCATTGCCAGAGCTTTTCGGGATTATCTGCAGCAGGGGGGATTTACCGAAATCCGTACGCCCAAGATTGTGGCGAAGAATGCGGAGGGCGGTGCCAATATTTTTAGGCTGGACTATTTTCACAAGCCGGCGGCCCTGGCACAGAGTCCTCAATTCTATAAGCAGACCATGGTCGGGGTCTTTGACCGGGTGTTTGAGGTGGCTCCCGTATTCCGCGCGGAAAAGCATAACACAAAACGGCATTTGAACGAGTATACCAGCATGGATTTGGAAATGGGATATATTGAGAGCTTTCAGGATATTATGGAGGTCGAGACGGGATTTTTACAGGCGATGGTTCTCCTGCTGGAAACGGAGTATGAGAAGGAGTTAAAGCTGCTGGAGGTGAAGCTGCCGAAGGTGGAGGAGATTCCCTGCGTGACATTTGCAGAGGCCAAGCGGCTGGTGTCGGAGGCTTATGACCGGGTAATTCGGAATCCCTATGATCTGGAGCCGGAGGAGGAGCAGCTGATCGGACGTTATTTTCAGGAACGGTACGATGCGGATTTTGTATTCGTCACCCATTATCCCTCCAGGAAGCGCCCTTTCTATGCAATGGACGATCCGGCGGACCCTGGCGTAACGCTGAGCTTTGATCTCCTGTTCCGGGGATTGGAGATTACGACAGGCGGACAGCGGATTCACGAGCTGTCCATGCTGCAGGAGAAGCTGACAGCCAGAGGAATGCAGGAAGAGGGTCTGGAGTCTTATCTGATGATTTTCCGTCATGGAATGCCGCCGCATGGGGGCCTTGGAATCGGGCTGGAGCGATTGACGATGCAGCTGCTGGCAGAGGAGAATGTACGGGAGACGACACTGTTTCCCAGAGATCTGAGCCGGCTGGAACCATAAAGTGAAAAGGAGATGTGCAGATGAGTGAGAAGATTACAGAACAAACCATAGAAGCCATAAGCATTCTGGCGAAGCTGACGTTGTCAGAGGAGGAGAAGCAGCAGGCAATGGCAGATATGGAAGCCATGCTGCAGTATATTGACCAGCTGAACGATCTGGATACGGAAGGCGTGGAACCGATGTCACATGTATTTCCGGTCTGTAATGTATACCGGGAGGATGAGGTGCAGGAGTTTGGCAGCCGGGAAGCAATTCTTAAAAATGCGCCGGCGGTGAAGAACGATAGCTTTCAGGTGCCGAAGACAATTGACTAGGAGGATGGTATGAGTATCGAAAAATGGACAGCGGTGCAGCTGGCAGATCAAATAAAGGCCCGGAAAATTTCGGTTATGGAGGCGGCAGAGGCTGCCTTGGAGCAGATTCGGGAGAAGGAACAGGTCCTTCATAGTTATATTACCGTAGAGGAAGAATGCGTGAGGGCGCAGGCGAAGCAGGTGCAAAAGCAGATCGAGGCCGGCGTGCTGACCGGCTCTCTGGCCGGTGTGCCGATGGCCGTGAAGGACAATATCTGTACGAAGGATTTAAAAACCACCTGCGGATCGAAGATCCTGTACAATTTTGTGCCTCCCTATGATGCGGAGGCCGTATGCCGTCTAAAGCAGGCCGGTGCCGTAATTCTGGGCAAGACCAACATGGACGAATTTGCCATGGGCAGCACGACCGAGACATCCGCCTTTGGCGTTACCAGGAATCCGTGGAATCCGGAGCATGTACCCGGCGGTTCTTCCGGCGGTTCCTGTGCGGCAGTGGCAGCAGGAGAATGCTTTGCCGCCCTGGGGTCGGATACCGGCGGTTCGATCCGGCAGCCCAGTTCCTTCTGCGGTGTGACTGGTTTGAAGCCGACTTATGGGACGGTATCCCGCTTCGGGCTGGTGGCCTATGGCTCATCCCTGGACCAGATTGGGCCGGTGGCCAAGGATGTGACCGACTGTGCCGTGATCCTGCAGGCCATTGCGGCCCATGATGCGAAGGACAGTACGTCGATCCGGCGGGATTCCTATGATTTTACCAGCTGCCTGGAGCAGGATGTCAAAGGCCTGCGGATTGGCATTCCCAGGGACTATTTTGGATCGGGGCTGAATCCGGAAGTAGGGAAAGCCGTGTTGGAAGCCGCCCATGTTCTGGAGAAGCAGGGAGCGGTTCTGGAAGAATTTGATCTGGGGCTGGTAGAATATGCAATTCCGGCATATTATGTAATTGCGTCTGCGGAGGCCAGCTCAAACCTGGCCCGCTTTGATGGAATCAAATACGGGTACCGTACGGAAGCTTATGAGACTTTGCATGATCTATATAAAAAGACCCGCTCGGAGGGCTTTGGAGCGGAGGCCAAGAGGCGCATTATGCTGGGCTCCTTTGTCTTAAGCTCCGGCTATTATGACGCTTATTATCTGAAGGCATTGAAGACGAAGGCATTGATTAAGCAGGAGTTTGATAAGGCTTTTGCGCGATATGATGTGATCCTGGGGCCTGCGGCGCCGGCGACGGCCCCCCGGCTGGGTGAGAGCCTGCAGGATCCGATCCGGATGTATCTGGGGGATATTTATACGGTGGCAGTAAATCTGGCAGGTCTTCCAGGCATTAGTGTTCCCTGCGGTCAGGATTCCCAGGGGCTTCCCATTGGACTGCAGCTGATCGGAGATTGCTTCCAGGAAGGGAAGATTATCCGTGCCGCCCACTGTTACGAGCAGGCATATCGATTGCATATCCCTTCGCAGGCAGAAAGACAGGAGGAGAGAAGATGAAGCAATATGAGACCGTCATTGGACTGGAAGTCCATGTGGAGCTGGCGACGAAGACGAAGATCTTCTGTTCCTGCAGTGCAGAATTTGGAGGAGAACCGAATACGCATACCTGTCCGGTCTGCACCGGTATGCCGGGCGCCCTCCCGGTATTGAACCGGAAGGTAGTGGAGTACGCCGTTGCCGTGGGCCTGGCTGCCAATTGTGAGATTACCCGCTATGGGAAATTTGACCGTAAGAATTATTTCTATCCGGATAATCCTCAGAACTACCAGATTTCTCAGCTATACCTTCCGATCTGCCGGAATGGTTATGTGGAAATTTCCACAGGTGCCGGAACGAAGCGGATCCGGATTCACGAAATTCATATGGAAGAGGATGCAGGAAAGCTGATCCATGACGAATGGGAGGACAGCTCGCTGGTGGATTATAACCGAAGCGGAGTGCCGCTGATCGAGATTGTCTCCGAGCCGGATATGCGTTCTGCCGAAGAGGTAATTGCTTATCTGGAAAAATTGCGTTTGATGATTCAGTATCTGGGAGCATCCGACTGTAAGTTAAATGAAGGGTCTATGAGAGCCGATGTAAACCTGTCGGTACGGGAGGCCGGAGCCGGGGAATTTGGTACGAGAACGGAAATGAAGAACCTGAATTCCTTTAAGGCGATTACCCGGGCAATTGAGACGGAGCGTGCCCGTCAGATCGAACTGCGGGAGGCCGGCCGGCCGGTAGAGCAGGAGACCAGACGCTGGGATGATAATAAGGAATATTCTTATGCAATGCGCTCCAAGGAAGATGCGAAGGATTACCGTTATTTTCCGGAGCCGGATCTGGTGCCCGTCGTCATCGAGGAGGACTGGCTGGAGGAAATTCGGGCGCGGCAGCCAGAGCTTCGGGATGAGAAGATGGAGCGGTACCGGAGGGAATATCCGATACCTGCGTATGATATTGAGATTTTAACCGGTTCCAAACATATGGCGGATTTGTTTGAAGAAACGATTGCCATTTATCCAAAACCGAAGGAAGTGTCTAACTGGCTCATGGTAGAAACCATGCGCTTATTAAAGGAATATGGCCAGGATCCGGAAGAAATTCATTTTTCAGCAAAATCACTTGCGGACTTGCTAGAATTAATCGACTGTGGTAAAATAAACAGGTCGACGGCAAAAGAGGTATTTGAAAAGGTGTTTGCCGAAGACATTGACCCTGCCGCCTATGTCAGAGAGCATGGCCTGGGTATGGTGAGTGATGAAGGACTTCTCAGGGAGACCGTTGAACGCATTTTGAAGGAAAATCCGCAGTCGGTTGAGGACTACCGGAGCGGTAAGCAGAAGGCACTTGGCTTCCTGGTGGGACAGACGATGAAGGCAATGCAGGGGAAGGCAGACCCTGTACGGGTGAATGCGATCTTAACAAAATTGTTATAAATACGTAAGCTTTACCTGATTGCCCTTTTTGCACCAATTCGGTATGATATTAATGTACAAAAGACATCATTTTCTCGGCAGAATCGAGACGGAAAGGATGTCATGGGATGGGCAGAAGGAGAAGCCGGCGTAATAAACTGATTTTTATTACGGTGGAAGTAATGGCCTTATTCGTGGTGGCTGCTGTGGCTTTTGGGTTCTTTTATGCGAAGAATCTTTGGGACAAAGTAGAGACTGCGGGTTTTGATGCGGCGGAGGTCGTAACAAATGTAGACCTGGATCAACAGGTACAGAAGGTAAGCGAAACGTATACTACAATTGCCGTGTTTGGGATCGATGCCAGAGATAAGGAAACCTTGTCGAAGGAGGCTCTCTCCGATACGAATATTCTGGTCTGTATCAATAATGATACCAAGGAAATACGTCTGATCTCAATCTACCGGGATTTTTATGTAGAAGATACCAAAGGGGATCACTCTAAGCTGACCGAAGTCTATTACCAATATGGAGCATTAGAACAGATCAATACGATCAATAAAAATCTGGATCTGAATGTTAAGCAATATGTGACGGTGAATTGGAAGGCGGTGGCAGATGCGGTTGATCTGCTGGGCGGTCTGGATATTTCATTAACCGAGCAGGAAGCAAAAGGAATTAACCGGTATGTGGACGAGGTAATCGAAGCTACTGGTATTTCTTCCGGACATATCCCGTCAGAGGAAGGCGTACAGCATCTGGACGGTGTTCAGACCGTGACGTATTGCCGTCTGCGGAATACGGCAGGCAGTGATTATAAGCGGACGGAGAGACAGCGGGAGGTACTGGAGCTGATGCTTGAAAAAGCAAAAGCAGCGGACGTTTCACAGCTTGCCCAGATCTGTAACACGGTCTTCCCGGGAATTTCGACGAACCTGAAGCTGTCCGATCTCATTTCGATGGCCGGAGACGCCGGCCGGTACACCATTCGTGACACGGCTGGGTTTCCTTTTCAGAAGGAGGACCGAGGCGGCGGCGGAAAGGATTATGTCTATTCCCTTGATCTGGAGGAGGATGTAAAGGAGCTCCATTCCATCCTGTACGATAATCAGGAGTATACAGTCTCATCAACGGTTAAGCGGTTAAGTAAGGAAATGAAAGGTAAATTTGGCAATTAGCGGAGGGGATCTGCTGGCCTGAGATTTGGAGGAACGACAGCATATGAGCAGTAATTTACAAAAGGACGAAAAGGGCGTACAGCGGAGAAAGCACGGAAGACAGGCTCGGGAAGCCGCAAAAAAGAAGAAAAAGAAGATGGTCACACTGGTAGTGGTAGAAGTGATTATTCTTTTTATCGTGGCCGGCGCGGCTTTTGCTTATTTCTATATGCAGAATCTGTGGGATAAGACAGAGACGGCAGATTTTAGGAAAGAAGATATTGCAACGAATCCGGACCTTCCTGATTCCGTAAAAGAAAGGACCAAGGGCTATCGGACGATTTTGTTCTTTGGTGTGGACGCCCGAAACAATACGGAGCTGGTTAAGGGGGTCAATGCAGACACGGATATTATCTGCACGATTAATGAGGACACCGGTGAGATTAAGCTGGTATCCATTCTCCGTGATACATACCTGGAGACCACCGACGGAAAGCATGAGAAGCTGACCGATATTTACTGCCACTATGGTGTACAGGAAGCCATTCAGACTATTAACCGTAATCTGGATCTTAATATAACCGATTATGTGACGGTAAACTGGAAGGCAGTAGGTGATACCATTAATTTACTGGGCGGTCTGGATATTGAATTGTCAAGTGCAGAGGCAGGAGCTGTGAACGATTATGTCGGAGAAGTGATCAGTAAGACAGGGCTTGTTTCTGACGGTAAGATTGAAGAGTATGCGGGTGTTCATCATCTGGATGGCGCGCAGGCAGTATCTTATGCCCGTGTCCGAAGCGTAGGTCTTCACGATGTCCGCCGTGCAGAGCGGCAGCGTCTGGTAATCAGCCTGATGCTGTCGAAGGCTAAGAGTGCGGGCCTGGGTACCTTAAATGATATCTGTAATACCGTATTCCCGGAGGTTTCTACCAATATTACCCTGAGCGAAGTAGTCTCCTTAATGACCGATATTTCTTCCTATGAGATTTCCGATAGCGGAATGTTCCCTACGCAGTACCAGGATCAGCAGGGAGGAAGTTTTTTTGTATATTGCAATGATCTGATTGATAATGTAATCGAACTTCATCAGTTCCTTTATGAGAATGAGGCATATACTCCTTCTGCAACCGTAAAAAAGATCAGCCAGTACATAGATGATAATAAGGTACTGAATCCGAAAAGCTAAGAAATGCGCTCCGATACACATTTTTATCACAAATACCTGCTACACTAGTTAGAGTGCAGCAGGTGTTTTTTATTTCTTAGGAACGCGCTCCTATGAAATAACCCCCCTGCAATTTGTCAGTGGAGGCGGAGATATGAATGAATTTATTGAAGAAGATAAGCGGAATCGGGAGGATGGAGAAACCGCGCCGGTGGCGCAGGAAGTACAGGAAAACCTACCGGAGGAGTCTTTAGAGGAACCGCAGGAAGAATCCGGGGCAAAGCCGGCAGAGGAAGAACTGCCGAGGATTCAAATGACGGAATCGGAACCGGAGCCGATAAGGGTACCGGAGCCGATAAGGGTACCGGAGCCGATAAGGGAGCCGGAGCCGATAAGGGAGCCGGAGCCGATAAGGGAGCCAGAGCCAGTAAGGGAACCGGAGCCGATAAGGGGACCGGAACTGCCTGAAAAGAAAAAGAGCAATTATGCGGCGAAAGTGGCGGCAATTGTATTCGGTGTTTTACTGCTGGGAGGGACTGTGACCGGATTGGTTTTGGGTATCGGCAAGCTGTTGCAGGGCGAAACGACTTCCAAGGAACCCACGAAGCAGATCACTGCCGTGGCAGAAACCAGCCGGCAGGAGGAGCCCGCCGGGGAGCCGGCCTCCAATCAGGAGACAACTGCCGGGGAGGCAACCATCCCCACGAATCGTGCATCGGGTTCGGCGGAGAATATTACGATCGTAGATGTGTCCGATGTAGTAGACTTGGCACTGCCGTCGGTGGTGGCAATTACGAACACGATTGTATATGAAAATTATTGGAACCGTTCATCGCGTCAGGGTTATGGCGGAGAGGACAGCTATGAGACCACGGGAAGCGGATCCGGAATTATTATTGGTGACAATGGCAGCGAGTTATGGATTGTAACGAACAATCATGTGGTCAAAGATGCTTCTTCCCTTACGATTACTTTCCATGACGGAACCTCTGTGGATGCTTATGTAAAGGGCACGGACACGAAGGAGGATCTGGCAGTAGTCGGTGTAAACATGGCGGATCTGACGGCAGAAACCAAAGCTTCTCTGCGGGCTATGGAATTGGGTGATTCCGATTCTCTTCGCCTGGGGGAAGGCGTGATTGCGATCGGCAATGCGCTTGGATTTGGGCAGTCCGTTACTACCGGCTGTATCAGCGCCGTGAACCGCACCATTGAACTGTCGGACGGAAGTGAAATGACCCTGCTTCAGACGGATGCCGCAATTAACCCTGGTAACAGCGGCGGCGCGCTTCTGAATACGGAAGGAAAGCTGATCGGCATTAATGTGGCAAAATACTCGAACGATGATGTGGAGGGTATGGGATTTGCGATTCCGATTTCCAATGCCAGGGATATTATTGCGGAGCTGACACAGCGGGAACCGCGGGAAGCGGTCAGCGAGGACCAGTATCCTTATCTGGGCGTTCAGCTTAAAGAGATTACCAGCAGCATGGTAACCGGATATGGAATGCCGGAAGGTATTATGGTGTACTATGTGGAAGAGGGAAGTCCGGCACAGGAGGCAGGAATCCAGTCCAACGATATTATTACTTCCTTTGACGGAGTGACAGTCCGTACGTATGATGATTTAAGTGCAATGCTCCAATACTATGCGGGCGGCACAACGGTGGATATGACGGTCGAACGGATTGAAAATGGGCAATATGTGGAGAAGGCGGTCACGATTACCTTAGGTCTGAAATCCCAGCAGCAGTAAATCGGAGATATTTAGCAGCGGCCGTAGCATTTTGCGGCCGCTGTTTTCTGCTTGTATGTAAATGGAAAAGCGGCTATAATAAATTTATCCGAAGATAAGCGGGGAAAAAGGCAGTTAGGGAGGGACAATGGATGAAAGCATTAATGAAGACTTCGACAGGCAGGATTATTATTGCGGGAAGCTTAATTGTCCTTCAGGTAATTTGGTTCATTGTATTTGTCCGTAAACTTACTGCATATTCTCTTGTGATTAACCTGAGCTTAAAGACCCTTAGTCTCGTGATGGTGCTCCGGGTGATGGGGACGGAGATGAACCCGGCTTCTAAGCTGGCATGGGTAATTCCACTTTTGACATTCCCTATTCTGGGCGGTCTGATGTGTCTGCTCTTATATCAAAGAAAGCCGACGAAGAAATTGCAGAGAAAGCTGACCTATTCCGAGTCACGGCTGCGCCCTCTGCTCCCGGATTGTCAGGCGATTATGCAAGAAATCCGTATCCAAAGCAAACCGGTAGAAGGCCAGGTCCACTATATTCTGGAGACCTCTGGCTTCCCGATCTATAAGGACACGCAGACCTTCTACTATCCCTCCGGCGAAGAGACACTGCCGGTACTGCTGGCGGAACTGGAGAAAGCCGAACATTTTATTTTCATGGAGTACTTCATTATCCGCTTTGGAACCATGTGGGGTCAAGTGTTAGAGATACTTAAACGAAAAGCTGCTGCAGGTGTAGATGTACGGGTAATCTACGACGATGTCGGAAGCCTGACTTACCTTCCCCATGGATATTACAAAGAGTTGGAAGCCATGGGAATCCGCTGCGAAGCATTTAATCACTTCGTGCCTTTCTTCTCCGCAGTAATGAATAACCGGGACCACCGGAAAATCACGGTAATCGACGGTCACACCGGTTTCTCCGGCGGTATTAATCTGGGCGACGAATACATAAACAAAGAAAGCCGTTACGGCTACTGGAAGGACAACGGCATTATGCTGAAGGGAGAAGCGGTCTGGAGCCTGACCGTTATGTTTCTGACCATGTGGAATGCCATACGGCCGACGGACAGACATTTTGAACCGTTTACGGCCCACGCTCACCATCCGGGCACTTTCGCTGGAACCGGCTACGTGCAGCCTTACAGCGACTCCCCCCTTGATAATGAAAATGTAGGGGAGAATGTCTACATTAACATGATTAACAGTGCGCAGGATTACATTACGATGATTAATCCTTATATAGTCCTGGATAATGAACTTATTACGGCAATGACCCTGGCAGCGAAGCGAGGTGTGGATATCAAGCTGATTGTGCCAGGCATCTCAGACAGTAAGATTGTCAGTTGGCTGGCAGATACTTACTTTCCACAGTTAATGGAACATGGTGTAAAAATTTACCAATACAAACCGGGCTTCCTTCATTCCAAGGTGTTTCTCTGCGATGACAAGGTGGCGACAGTCGGCAGCTTTAACCTGGATTACCGGAGCTTGTATCTTCATTTTGAATGCGGGATTTTCCTGTATCAGGCAGAATCTGTTCAAGCGGTGAGGAAGGACCGGGATGAGATTCTGCGGGAGAGCAGGGTGCTGACGTTGGAGATGCTTCATAGGCGTGCACCGGTACGTGTTCTGCAGCAGGTGTTGCGAATTTTTGCGCCGCTTATCTAAAACGGACGGAATCCGAAGTGCGGCGCTGGGGCGATAATTTAATCCCGCAGCAATTCTTTCATGACGAAAGCATAGATCCTCTGATTGGAATCCTGCCATTTATCACACATAATCTCGGCCTGTTCTTCTGAGGGAACGGCGACTTCCAGCTTGATCAGTACATTTTTGCCTTCTCGGACCTCGCACTCTACGATATAGTCCTGACTGGTGGATTTGTAATAATCTGCGACGATTCCGACTTCATTACGGAGGCGGATTTTATTTTCCTTCAGGAAGGTATCGATGTCCTCAATAATTCCGTCCGAAATGGTATTGCCGAAGAATACCAGTGTCTCTTCCCCTTCCCGGGTGATTTCATAGCGGGAACTGTTCCGGATCGTCTCCTGGCGGATCAGATGGGCTTCCAGCAGCTCATTCAGGGCCTGCTGCAGGGTGAAGTAGGTGGTATATTCCTTGTTTAGGAAAAATTCCGAGATCTGTGAATTAGACAGGGGAAATTTCGCCTGCTTCAGCATATATAGGGTCATTAATTTATAGAGTGTCAAAGGTTCGGACAGCATAAGTAATCTTCCTTTTAAATGTATTTTTTAACAGCCTGACTTACAAGCTCGGATACCTGAGGATCAAAGGCTTCCGGCAGGATAAAGTCATCGGAAAGCTTATCGGCCGGAACCAGATCGGCAATAGCAGTCGCTGCTGCCAGCTTCATATCTTCCGTGATCTTAGTGGCACGTCCTTCCAGGGCACCCTTGAAGATTCCCGGGAAAATTACTACGTTATTTACCTGATTCGGGAAGTCGGACCGTCCGGTTCCCACGATGCGGGCACCGCCGGCTTTGGCCTCGTCCGGCATAATTTCCGGAATCGGGTTGGCCATGGCGAAAATAATGGCGTCATGGTTCATTTTCGAAACCATTTCCCGGGTTACAATCCCCGGAGCAGATACACCGATGAAGATATCGGCGCCTTCCATGGCTTCCGCCAGGGTGCCGGTGCGTCTTTCTTTATTGGTAACGTCCATCATTTTTTCCTGCATCCAGTTCAGGCCGTCCATGCCTTTGCATAAGATGCCGGGCTTGTCGCACATGGTGATGTGCTTAAAACCGTAGAGCAGCAGCAGTCTGGTGATGGCTACTCCGGCAGACCCGGCGCCGTTTACGACAATCTGGCAGTCGTCCTTGTTCTTACCGATTATCCGTAAGCTGTTAATGATGCCTGCCAGCACCACGATAGCAGTACCATGCTGATCGTCGTGGAATATAGGAATATCCAGCCGTTCTTTCAGCCGTTCTTCAATTTCGAAGCAACGTGGAGCGGAAATGTCCTCCAGATTGATTCCTCCGAAAATGGGGGCGATCCGGACGACGGTTTCTACGATCTCGTCTACATCCTGGGTGTCCAGGCAGATGGGAAATGCATTTACCCCTCCAAATTCCTTGAAGAGCACGCATTTGCCTTCCATAACCGGGATGGATGCGGAAGCGCCGATGTTGCCGAGTCCAAGGACTGCGCTGCCGTCCGATACTACAGCGACGGTGTTCTGCTTAATTGTGTAACGGTATACGGCCTCCGGATCTTCAGCGATTACGCGGCAGGGAGCCGCTACGCCGGGGGTATAAGCAAGGGAAAGCGCCTCTCTGGAATCGACCTTGGATTTTGCGTTGGTAGTAAGCTTGCCCTTCCACTGATCGTGGAGCATCAGGGATTTTTCATCTAATGTCATAGTAATTTTCTCTTTTCTATCCGTTTCTATTCCCTATCATAGCAAGTTCGTTTGACGAAATCAAGATTTTTCATTTAAACTCTTCCTATTTTCGTTAATCTATTGTATAATAGCGATAGTCTTACACAGATACTTGTTTGCAGAACGTAAATACAATATTCTATACATTTTTTCAGTGAAGATTTTATCCCGGTTCAGGGGTAGGTTCCCAAAATAGAGAAGAGAAATAAGGAGCTTTAAAATGCAGGAAGATTTTAGTACAAAATCATTAGTTGAATTGAAGGATTTGGCAAAGCAAAAGGGATTGAAGGGAGTTAGTGCGCTGCGTAAGCCGGAATTAATTAAGCGTTTGCAGGAGCTGGAGAAGCCTGCCGATCAGGCGCCGAAATTGGAGAGTGCCCCGGCACGTCCGGCGGAACAGTCTGCTGCGCCTTCCCCGGCACTTCCGGCGGAACAGTCTGCTGCGCCTGTCCCGGCACGTCCGGCGGAACAGCCTGCTGCGCCTGCCCCGGCGCCTCGGAAGAATTATACGACTACCTTCCGTCCGGGCAATGTGAGTAAGCCTGAGAATTTCCGTTTCACCTATAATAACCGCCACGAGAGCCGGCAGGATACCCGGAGTGAGAACCGCCGCGAGAACCGGCAGGATACCCGGAATGAGAACCGCCGCGAGAACCGGCAGGATACCCGGAATGAGAACCGCTACGAGAACCGGCAGGATACCCGGAATGAGAACCGCTACGAGAACCGGCAGGATACCCAGAATGAGAACCGCTACGAGAGCCGGCAGGATACCCGGAGTGAGAACCACACAGAGAGGAATGAGAACCACCAAGAGGAAGGCCGTTCTTCCTATGTTCCGCCTGCGGTGGAAGATATCAATGTGCTGGACAGCGGAGAGCCGGCTTATGGAATTCTGGAAGTCATGCCGGACGGATTTGGGTTTATTCGCTGTGAGAATTATCTGCCGGGGGATAACGATGTGTATGTATCTCCTTCTCAGATCCGCCGTTTTAATATGAAGACCGGAGATATTGTCCGTGGTTCTATCCGTGTTAAGACCGGGCAGGAGAAGTTTGCAGCTTTATTATTTGTAAAGAGTATTAACGGAGAGCATCCTTCCGTAGCAGAGAAGCGTAAGAATTTTGAGGACCTGACGCCGATTTTCCCGAATTCGAGGCTTCATTTGGAGACGCGGGGGGGGAAGCTGGCGATGCGTGTGGTGGATCTGTTGTCTCCCATTGGTAAGGGGCAGCGCGGCATGATCGTGTCGCAGCCTAAGGCCGGTAAGACTACTTTGCTGAAGCAGATTGCCAAGTCCATTACGACGAATCACCCGAATATGCATATGATTATTCTTCTGATTGATGAGCGCCCGGAAGAGGTGACCGATATTAAGGAGTCCATCGGGGGAGAGAACGTGGAGGTCATCTATTCTACGTTTGATGAGCTGCCGGAGCATCACAAGCGTGTGTCCGAGATGGTGCTGGGACGCGCGAAGCGTCTGGTAGAGCATGGACGGGATGTGACGATTCTGCTGGACAGCATTACCCGGCTGGCCAGAGCTTATAACTTGACGGTAGCGCCCAGTGGACGTACACTGTCCGGTGGTTTGGATCCGGCGGCATT
>Ga0154000_1000295_pt1 | contig 13821 bp, 8 predicted proteins | sample TSNC084MetaG_FD_104674 | JGI IMG/M metagenome (GOLD analysis project Ga0154000, IMG submission 104674) | Attine ant fungus gardens microbial communities from North Carolina, USA - TSNC084 MetaG | ecosystem: Host-associated > Fungi > Mycelium > Unclassified | place: USA: North Carolina, Lumber... | reverse complement strand
GCCTGATGTAGTATTAGATGAGCATGTTTTGGAAAAAGCATACCAGGTAGAAGTGGATGTCAGTGTCAGCGCAGGAGGGTTTAAGACGGTGATGCCTATCCGTCCCAGTATTCTAAAAAATGGTTTAGCCTGTGCAGTATTGTCGTCATTTGTTTTTAGCATAATGAATGCCCTTGTAAAAGCGACAAGTGCTCGTATACCATCAAACGAAATTGTATTTTTCCGCAGTATTATCGGTACAATTTTAATGTTACTGTTAATGCGAAAAGATCGAATTCCGTTAAGCAAAACAGGGGTTCCCATGCTGGCGCTGCGGGGATGTTTCGGAGCATTGTATATGATTGCATATTTTTATACGATTTCAAGTATGCCGCTTCTGGATGCAATCATATTGATTAACCTGTCTCCTGTGTTTTCAATAATACTGGCCAGTATTTTCTTGAAAGAAAAACTAAACAATAAAGTATACTGGTTTTTACCGATAATTTTTGTTGGCGCTATGCTGACGATTAAACCATTCGGTTATTCTACATACTCCCTGGTGGCTTTATTTGGCGTAGCGGCCGCGATGTTTTCTGGCGCTGCTGGAGTGTGCATCCGTTTTTTGAGCAAGCGCTTTCATTCTTATGAAATTATTTTGTATTTTATGGCTACTGCTACAATTATTTCTATCCCGTTAATGTGGAATGAATTTGTTGTTCCAAATCCAACGGAATTATTATGTTTGGTATGTATAGGTGTCGTTTCCTTGCTGGCGCAAGTCTTTTTAACCAAAGCGTTCACTCATGAAAATGTTGTTGTCGTTGAGGTTGTTCGATATATCAGCATCGTGTTCAATGCCTTTTGGGGATTCGCGTTCTGGTTTGAAATACCAGACATATATGTGATAATAGGCGGTGGCTTAATAGTTTTTGGATGTATTGCGTTGTCATACGCAAAAAACATAAAAAAATAGCAGGATTCTAATTAACCTATTTATGCAATCTCTGCCAGCCTTAAAATCGACATATTCGCTAAAATGATACTAATTATAGCATTTACTTTGATTGGATAGCAACATTTACGAAAAATTCGTAAATATGATTGAATTTTGATTTCCCATTTGCTATACTATACGTAGAAGCTTTATTTTGAAGGGAGATCTTATGTTATTGATGTTTAAAGTGAAGAACTATCTGTCATTTAAAAACGAGGCTATTCTTGATATGAGGGCGACAGCCTATGTGCAGCATCCTTCTCACGTTATACGTGTGGACGACAAACTTGGCCTGCTCAAGACTGCAGCCATATATGGTGCCAATGCATCCGGCAAGTCCAATCTGATATCCGCTATGTTTTTCTTTGAACAGTATATCTTCTCGCAATTTATCAATAAAAAGGACCATGAGGACTTTGAAACCGGCGAAACTGGTATGCGAATGAAGTTGGAGCCATTTACACTTACTAATGATGGAAATAAAGCATCTGAGTTTGAGATCATATTTTTCCGAAGCGGCAAGCAAATACAATACGGTTTTGAGTGCACGCCGAACGAAGTTCTTAACGAGTGGCTGTTCATTGACGATAAAAAGGTTTTTGAGCGCACCGGAGCAGAACTTTCCTTTGGCAGCAAATATCAGAAAATGCTTGGTGCCTACAAAAAGCTGCCGGCGGAAAGACTTTATCTTGCGGTGCTCGAATATTTTCTTGAAGATGAAGCAAAGAAAATGGTTCTGGGAGATTTTATCTCTTTCTTTAATGAAGAATACAATGTGTTTACTGAAATTCTGTTTGAATCTACAGTAAAAGGTTTGGCAGGTACGGTTGGTCTGTCCAGGAAGCTGGTCAGTAATAAAGCATATAGAGAAAGGGTGGAGCATTACCTGCGCCTGATTGATGTCGGCATTAAGCGTCTTGATATACAGACAGAAACCATTGTCAATGAACGCACCGGCAAGAAAAAGAAAGAAAAGGTGGTTCGTACCGTTCACGATATATATGATGAAGCAGGAAATGTAGTAGGAGAAAAGCTGTTTGATTTGCAGCAAGAGTCTACGGGTACTCTTCGTTTCTTCGCATATATTCAAAACATTACTGTGATGATGGAGAGGGGCGGTGTGTTTATTGTGGACGAAATGTCTGCAAGGCTGCATTCGCTGTTAACAAAATTCATTGTGGATATTTTTTGCTCCAGTCAGAACAAAAAGGCACAGCTGATTTTTACCACTCACGATATCTCTTTGCTCAATTACAATCAGTTTCGCCGTGATGAGGTAGTATTCGTAGATAAAAACGAGCGTGGGGAGTCTTCACTCTATGCCCTCTCTGACTTGAAAGTCCGTGAGGATGCCACCTTCAGCAAGGACTATCTGCAAGGAAAGTATGGTGCGATTCCCATCTTTGATTATGATGAGTTGATGGGTGGTGAATTGGATGGGTAGAACGCAGCTAACGCCCAGACGTCTTTCAGAAACAAAAAAAACAAACATTGGACGTATCATTATTTTTTGCGAGGGTAAAACCGAGAAATACTATTTTGATTACTTTGCTGAAATCATCAAGAAGAACAAGTATACCGATGTAGAGGTCGTTCTGGAAACCGCAGGCGGCAATGCACAGACGGTACTGGGCTATGCCGATAGTTTTATGGCCGATGAAGAACATAACCGTAAGTTTAATACTTACGGCAAGTATCTGGTCTTTGACTGCGACGATCCACCCAATATTCAAGCGGTGGTGCAGGCGGCAATGAACTATGAGCTACTGATTTCAAATTATTTGTTTGAAACATGGTTATTGATGCATTTTGAGGATGTTGAGGTCAAGCTCTCCAAGCGGGAAATTTACCGGCGCTTGTCCGCGCATCTGCATAACACCTACTCCAAAGGTCATAAAGGGAAAACACGAGAGATAGTCCAAAACGGTAATATCGAAAAGGCAATTGACAACGCTAAGGCGTTAGAACAGCGATACGATGAGGACGGAAAGTCTGTTCTCACAAATATTAAGGAGATGAATCCTTACACAAGCATTTATAAGCTGATTGAGCAGTTTATGGTGGAGATTTCAGGATAATAGTCATCACGGGATTATGAGGGCATTGACGAGATATGGAACAATACGGCGGATAAGCTCTTTACGGAAGAGTTATTGATGTACACCAAAAGCAGACGGACTACTGACAAAACATGTCATGGTAGTACATCTGCTTTTAGTGTGTGTCAACGCATCCGGTAAGTCTAACCTCATATCCGCCATGTGATAAAAAGGTTTTTGAGCGCACTATCAATGTTTAACTCTGGAACGATTCCGATAAGTCCGGGGCGTCAATCCATTATGCTTCTTAAAAAAACGCGTAAAATGACTCTCATCATAAAACCCAAGCCGTTCGCTGATCTCCCGCATTGACAAATCCGAATTCTGCAGCAAAAAGCAAGCCCGCATCGACTTCAATTTACTATAATATTCAACGGCACTGCAGCCGAATTCCTCCTTCACAAGGCGTTCCAGATGGGTCTTACTTAGATTCAGGTAATTGCACATCTCCGAAAGCGACATGTCAAGCTCCTCGTCATGGGCGATCATATCAAGAAATTTATCCCGGAAATTATTCTTGGACGGCTCAGATGCCTCTTCTATAAAAAGCAGCACCAGAGATTCTGCACGGTTCTGCAGTTTCAACAGATTGCATTTGGTTAAGTCCCGGGAGCTCTTCACAAATTTATCAAATCGGTCGGAGCGGATGTACAGGTTTTGAATATAAAAGCCAGTGGGAAAGGTCTGATTTAAGAGCGCACACAATTCGTGGCTTTCCGGCTGATCCGCAATGTCTATCCCTATCTGCGCATATCCGGTTTTGGAACTTAAGGCATGGGGGAGGTAAGGCGGAAGGATCACCGCCTGATTTTTATGAAGGGAATATGTTTGATTCTTGACGGTTACATCCAACGTTCCAGAGGTGACAAAAATAATATGAAAAAAGCAATGGCTGTGCAGGCTGAGCGAAAAATCGGCAGGACGCTCAATCATGTGAATCAAGCGCAAGGGAGGTCTTAAGTCAATCATTGTCCCCGTTATATTAAGCTTTTCCATATGCTCACTCCCTCTTTTTTCGAAAAATATCATGTAAAAAATAAATGGTCTTAATATACAAAAATATGGTTCTTTTTTGAATTGAAAAATATCTGTAAATACCTTATATTTATAATAACTAAAAGAAATTTAATGTCAATAGCAAATAATCATTTTATAGGAGAAATTTACAATGAAAGGTATTTTAGATGCAACCAATGTAAGGATTACAAGCTTGTCGCCAAAAGATGGGGGACAATATTTTTTTGGATATTATGATATTCCGGCATTTCATCCGCATAAAAAGCTGCATCTTTGCCACAAGGTATCTTTTATGGATCGGCTGCCTGCGCCTTCGGATGTCTGCCGCCTTGGTGTGCTGGACATGGAGACGGGGGAATTTCAGGAGCTTGCACATACAACTGCATGGAATTTTCAGCAAGGGGCCATGCTTCAATGGAATCCGCTAAATTATGATGAAATCATTTATAATGCGCATGAGAACGGGGATTATCAGGGAATGATTAAAAATATAGTAACCGGAAAAGAGAGTAAGCTGGAACGACCGGTGGCCAATGTATCTCCGGACGGTAGGTGGGGATTGTCGGTCAACATGAGCAGAATATACGATTTTCGGCCGGGATACGGATATTGCAACCAAAAAGACCGTCTGGTGGCGGAGAAAATCCCGGAAGGCGACGGGGTGTTCCTGATTAACATGGAAAGTGGAGCATCAAAACTGATTCTGAATTACCGGCAGATCAACGACGCCTTACCGCAGCCATGGTTACCGGAGCAAAAAATAGTCATCAACCACATCACCTTCAATCAGGAATCCAGCCGTTTCCTGTTTTTGGTGAGAGTATTTTCTGATTCTATGGGAGAATGGAAAACCGCCATGGGAACCAGTGATTTGCAGGGAAATGTCTATCCCCTAAGACCTTATGCCTACGCTTCCCATTATCACTGGGGAGTCGGTGGACGCCTGATGATTTACGGCGGATGGGGTAAAGGAGACGGCTTGTATGTTCTGCAGGATGAGACCCAGAAAGAAGAACGGTATGAGTCCCCCCTGTTTAATAAAGATATTCACTGCAGTTATTCCCCGAACGGTGAATGGATAATCGGTGATGGGTATCAGGACGAGGATGAGTATCGGCCCATATATCTGTTTCATATAAAAAGCAAAAAGGGGATGGTAGTTGGAAGATTTTATTCCCCGTACCCCCGGATTATGGATATCCGCTGCGACCTTCACTGCCGATGGTCACCGGAGGGGAATGCGATTTCCTTTGATTCTATCCACGAAGGTTTTCGTGGAGTATATAGAATGGAATTAACCAATACAATGAAAGAAATCAAAGAAATGGGAGGAATTTAAGATGAGGAATCGTACAACAGCGATGCTATTGACTATGGCCGTGCTTCTTAGCGCATGTGGCGGCAGCAATTCGGCTCAGGGTGAATCAACGAATACGGCGGCAGGTGAAGCGGTAAATCAGACAACGACAGCACAGAATGCCGGCACAGAGCAGCCCCCGGCAGCTCCGGTGATCATCACCATCTGGTATGAGGGAAATGACTCACGGTTACCTTTCTTTAAGGCTGCCGAGGCAGAGATGCAGAAGGATTATCCCAACTATTCCATCAACGGGATTACGTTCGATAATGCAACACTGACCACCAAGGCACTTCAGGCAGTAACGACAACCGGAGGAGTGGATCTGATCTTCAATGAAGCCTCTCGCTTACTGGTAACTCATCAGCAGTCAAATGGCGGTTTTGAGGTATTGGATGATATTCTGGCGGCCTCTCCTAACCAGGAATCGGTCACAGAGGCAGACAAAAAGGTAATCTCTGCCGACGGACATATTATTGCTTTTCCGATCAACCGCTCGGTAAACGGGCTGGGGTATAAGACCGATGTGGCTGGTGTTGAAGTCACGGAAGATAAAATCCCGGATACATTTGAGAAATTTGTAGCCTTGGGCAAGGAGTATCAACACGCAGGAATTGCCGGCTGGACCCTTCATCTTGGAACCAGCCCGGAGCAGGTCTTTAATCTGTTTATCACGGGTGGAAATGGGAAAAACGATGTGTGGATCAACAGTATGCCAGAGAGCCAGGTGCAGAAAAATGCGTCAGATTTTGAACGGATCATCAGTCTTTATGCAGGTTCTGATGCGATCTGGGACAAGGATGCTATAAATGAAGATTTTTCCGCTATGTATACAAAAATCCAAAGTGGAAGTGTAGGGATGTTCCGTGTAGGGAACTGGAACGCTGCCGGATGGGATCAGCCGGACAGCGGAGTCGGAGAGTATGAAGTGACCACATGGCCTTCGCTTGACGGAAGCGGTCAGGGCGGCCTCTTTCTGGGCGGAGTCCGGGGACTGGCAATGCCGAAGAATGCACCGGAAAAAGAAGCCGCAAAGATTTTCCTGTCCTATTGTCTGTCAGAGGCCGCCCAGAAAGCAAGCTTTGATACGATGGGTTCCTGTATGGATTATGATGTGGTAGATAAAGACAAGCTGAGCAAGAACCAGAAGATTTTCTTTGACTCATCCATCCGCGTTTATCCAAGTGATTCTTATGTGGGAAGTTTCACCTATTATCCGGAACTTTTAGAAACCTATGAAAAAGGACTGACCGGCGCCTACCAGGCCAGGAATGAGACAGAAATCAAGGCGGCGGTAGAAAAACTGCATGAGGAGCTTACCAAAGTAATCGGACAAAACAAGTGAGGTGTTTCATGAAATCACCAGACAATCCTGCCTCCCGCTTTAAGTGGGGGGCTATGTTAAAAAAATACTGGGTGCTGTATCTGTTTATCGGCCTCTTTGGCCTGCTTTCGGTTATATTTGGTGTATATCCGATGTTATCCAGTATTTTTTATTCCTTTTTTAAAACCAATACGGTATTGACACAGCCGGAGTTTGTTGGCTTCGGCAATTATATCAAGCTGTCTCAGGACTCCTACTTCTGGGATTCCTTAAGAGTTACCTTGCTGTTTACCGTGATCAGTGTTCCTCTGAATCTCATTGCGGCACTGGCATTGGCGCAGCTTTTGAACTATCGCGGGATTTCTTCTGTTGCGCGTCTGCTTTTTAAACTGGCGGTGTTTATTCCCTTTATCACACCGGATGTGGTCAGTGCGGTCGTGTGGAAACAGTTTTTCAACAGCAATGGAACTATGAACAGTCTGCTCAAGCTGGCCGGGATTCCACCGCAGAGATGGCTCACCAGCGGTAGTCTGGCAATTATGGTGCTGGCTTTTGTGGAGCTTTGGAAGCATGTGGGTCTTTATACCATAATCTTTCTCACCAATTACCAGCTGATCGACCAGAGCATGTATGAGGCGGCAACGACGGACGGTGCCAACGGCTGGCAGATGTATCGCTATATTACACTTCCTTCTCTGCATCCGGCGCTGATGCTGAATCTGGTTTATGCTGTTATCCAGTTTATGAAAACTTACACTGTTTCAAGGATTATCACTTTTGGCGGTCCGAATTATGCCACCAATTTTCTTTCCTACTATGCGTACAGCAAATATGAAAAAATGGATTTTGGTATGGCAACAGCGATAGCTACCTTCCTGTTTGTGCTGATCATCGGAATGACACTTGTGGGAACAATGGTTAGGAGGCGGTTAAATGAAAACAAATAAAGCGGTTACCCTGCTGGTCTATCTGGTTTTGGGTATGATCTCTTTTATCATGATTTACCCCTTTTTGTGGATGCTTTTTGGATCCTTTAAGACAAACCAGGAGATTATCCAGCATCCGTTATCGCTGTTTCCCAAACGCTGGGTAACGTCCGGATGGAAGGGAATCATGATTTTGTCAGGAAATCCGATCGGGCATTACTTTAAGAACAGTGTGATCATTGCCGGCGGGAGTACTTTGCTGGTAGTGTTTGCCACATCTCTTGGTGGTTATGCCCTTTACAGGAAGTCAAACCTTCCGGGATTTTCTGTAATTGAAACCTCTTTCACGCTGAGTCTGATGTATCCGGCGGTATTGCTGCTCATCCCGCTGTATGTGATTGTGCTTCAGCTAAAACTTTACGGCACGGGCAATTACTGGGGAATTATATTTGCGTCTTCCACGGGGGCGTGGGGAGCCGCCCTTCCTTTTTTCTTGTTTAAGAACTTTTTCCAGTCCCTGCCGTATGATTTGATTGAATCGGCCACACTTGACGGAGCGGGAGAGTTTCAGCTGTTTTATAAAATTGTGGTACCGGTTATGTATCCGGTATTTACTACAGCTACACTGATTTCTTTTTTATCCAGCTGGGGGTTATGGCTTCCGGTGTTAATGCTGTCCAGAGATATGAGTACTTATAATCTGGCAGCCATGCTGGTGAATCTGAATTCAGACCTGGGTGTGGACCTGTCTATGACCGCAGCACTTTCCACAACCATTTCCCTTCCAGTTGTTTTGATTTTTTTAATTACCCAAAGAAAGGTCATGGAAGGAATTGCAGCGGGGAGTGTAAAGGGTTAATATGTATAACGAAAGGCGGAGATAAGACTATGAATAAGATGGAAAAGGATTATGACAATATATTGAATCTGGATTTTGACAGAAAGAATTGGATCCCGCTGACTACGGCTGCGGATTTTATCTTTACGGATAATCGCAAGCGGGAATCACTGAATGGGGAGTGGGGATTTACCCCCGACGTATTTCAGACCGTCACCAGAAAACAGTTATTTTCTTTATCAGACCGGGATAACAAGGGGAGATATGTGCCTATGGATTTGGACTTTACCCGAATGGAGCAGGTACCGGTACCGGGTTGCTGGAATTGTATCCGGGACCAATACTGGTACTACGAGGGCGAGTCCGTTTATGCCAGAACTTTTATCTACGAAAAAGAAAAAGAAGATGAACGGGTCTTCCTCAGAATCGGGGCGGCAAATTATGAGTGCCGTATCTGGGTAAACGGAAAGCTTCGGGCCAGGCATCAGGGGGGATTTACGCCTTTTTATGCAGAATTGACTGATGAGCTGGTGCAGGAGAATCATCTGGTCATTACGGTAAACAACCGCAGAGAGCTGGAGCAGATTCCATCCATGAACTATGACTGGTTTAATTATGGGGGAATTACCCGTTCGGTTGACCTGTTTCGTTTACCTCCGGTGTTTATAAAGGACTTTTTCTGTTATCTGATGCCGAATACAAATTTTGAAAAAATAGAGATGAAGATCAAGCTGAGTAGTGAGGCAGCAGGACAGATTTGCCGGTTTTCTATTGCGGAGCTGGGAATCAATGAACAGGTTTCTACGGATGAAAGGGGAGAAGCCGTTCTCCGGGTATCGGCGCATCCCGAGCTGTGGAGTCCCCAAAATCCCCGGTTGTATACGGTTGCACTATCCTGTGGCAAGGATCGCATCGAAGATCTGATCGGATTCAGGGAAATCAGGATTCAGGGAAAGCAGATTCTGTTAAACGGACAGGAGATATTTTTGAAAGGTGTATGCTGCCATGAGGAAAGCAGGGATGGTGGCCGGACTTTGAGCGATGATGAGCGGATGGACATTATTAATACGGCCAAAGAGATGGGATGTAATGCCCTGCGTCTGGCTCATTATCCTCATAGTGAGCGGATGTCTCAACTGGCCGACCGGCACGGCTTGCTTTTATGGGAAGAGATTCCGGTATATTGGGCTGTGGATTTTTCCAATGAGGAGACACTGCTGAATGCGCAAAATCAGATGCGGGAGTTAATCATGCGGGATAAAAACCGCGCCAGCGTAATTATCTGGGGTGTGGGAAATGAAAATCCGGATACGCAGGAGAGACTGAATTTTATGAAGCAGCTGATAGATATTTGCAGGGAATATGATCAGACCCGTCCGGTGAGTGCGGCATGTCTTGTGGATGTGGATACCATGTCGGTGAAGGACCGTCTGACAGAGTTTGTAGATCTTGTAGCTTTTAATGAGTACTATGGATGGTATTACCGGGATTATGAGGGTATTGACGAGATATTGAACAATACGGCAGTGGACAAGCCGCTGGCAATTACGGAAACCGGAGCAGGGGCAAAAACCGGCCATCATGGCGGTGCGGAGGAGCTCTTCACGGAAGAACATCAGGAAAAGGTATATAGAAAGCAGCTTGAATATATTGACGGCAGGCTGCAGGGATTTTTTCCATGGATTTTATTCGACTTTGTGTCTCCTGTCCGCAAGCATCCGATGCAAGGAGGCAAAAACAGCAAGGGGCTGGTAGATCTGGATAAGGACAGAAAGAAAAAGGCATTTTATGTGATGCAGGAGTATTATCGGGAAAAACTTCATAAATAAAGCGCAGGGCGTCCCTAAGGTCATTTAAGACTTTGGGGACACCTGGCTGATTTGTCCGTTGGCGCAGGCGTTTCACCTTGCGGATTTCTTATGGTTTTGTCGGAGAACTTAGTCTTAGAATTTCAGTTGCAGTAGTTCCGTCGGTGATAAGCGTGTTAATCAAATTTAAGCACTGCCAGAAAACTGTCTTGACCATTTGTGGTTGGGGCAGTTTTTTGTGTTAATAATGAAACACGGTCGAAATTGGTAAATATTGGAAATAAATTGCGTAGAAATATTCCCATAATGCATAGTAAAATTGGCACAAAAACAGAAACGTAAATCTTCACCATTTGAAGGAGGGTGTAAATGAGAACATTAAAGATCAAGAAAAACCTGAAGCAATGGAAATCAACTTTGCTGGCCTTAAGTTTAAGCATCTCGATGATTCCGGGGAATCCCGGAATACTATGTGTTATGGCGGCAATCGAAGGCGGAGAGAGAACATATGCTTTTGGCACAGAGGTCACCGCTGATACTCTCTACACAGCGGAAACAGGAGTGGGATTTAGTGATACCACATATCCCGATGAAGCCATAGGGTGGAGTAATAATATATATTATCCCAGACGTGAGATAAGAACCGAAGGTACAGCTTCCTACATCGCAGATAATGAAAACTGCCTGGAAATTAAAAGTAAGGTCTGGACAGAGACGGAGGTATCGGGATATGGTGTTTTTCAATATGAAAATACGTCCGCGTTTGACCTCAAATTGGATCCCAAAGATTATCACATAACCGTTGAATTCGTAAATCCTACGGACACGGCATATTACGCTGCTGTCAAAGCCGAAAATATTAGTAAAGCATCAGGCATTGAAGTAGGAGCAGGACAGACAGTCAGCAGCGAGTTTACCGCCTGTCTTATTGACGGGCTGCTCAACCTGAAATTTTTAAGTGAAAGCAATGCGGTTACAGAAGCGGGCGCAGCTGAGTTATCGGTCTATGTAAAAAGTGTAACTGTAGTAGCAGAGGCGGCAAGAGAAGCCGGGGCAAAACCAACTGTTTTTTTAGCATCGGATTCAACCGTCCAGACCTACGAGGATTACTATGATCCCCAGACCGGATGGGGAGAAACCCTGTGGAACTTTTTTGGTGAGATGATCGAAGAAAGGGAAGCGGAAAACAGTACGTATTACCAGGCCCGGGTATATGAAAGTGAAAATGCCATCGTCGAAAACAGGGCGATCGGCGGCAGGAGCTCCAAATCCTTTGTGGAAGAAGGAAAATTAGATGATCTTTTAGAAGATATAAAACCGGGGGATTTCCTGTTTGTACAATTTGGGCATAATGATGCAACTGCTGTAAGGCCTAACCGTTACGTAGCGCCTGCCGATTTTGAACAGTGGCTGCAGAACTATGTAAATGGCGCCGGACAAAGAGGGGCAGTACCGGTATTGGTTACACCGGTAGCAAGGTATAGCTATGATTCGGAGGGAAAATTCAAGGAAGATTTTAAAGCGTACGGGGATGTCATGCGTAAAATGGCAGCGGAGCAGAATATTCCCCTGATCGATTTAAGCAAAGCTTCCATTGAGCTATGTGATGAATTGGGAATGGAAGGTGCAACATCGTTATTCCTGCATGTGCAGGCAGGAGAATATGAAGGCCAGTACGCCAATGGAGTAACCGATAATACCCATTTACAATATTACGGGGCATACAAATTTGCAGAATGTGTGGCAAAAGAGCTTTCCAATATGAATACCGAAGGTTTTGATCTCGAAACGAAAGCTTCGCTTCAAGATTTACAGAATCGCGTCACGCTGAAGGAACTGCGGGCGTCGGCCGGTGATGCCGGCCGCCGAAGCAGCTTGTTTCAGACCCGCGAAGCCTCGCCAAAGCAAGTAAAAGCGGCTTCTTTCCGAAGTGAGACGCTCACTGACCGAAGTGTTGTTGCCATTAACCTGGCCGGAGCAGATGGCGGAGAAATCATGGTATCAGCTGCCGATAAGGATGGAAATGAATACACTGACGGCGTATACTTAAGCTGGCGTTCCTTTACAAACGACCCTGACGGCGTATCTTTTAATGTGTACAGAAATAATGAAATAATTGCCCAAAATATCAATGTGACTAATTTAGTGGATGAATCCGGAACAGCTGGTGATGTATATAAAGTAATGGGTTCATCTGACAGCCAGCTGGGTATTCAGGTCCTGGAGACAACGGTTTGGAACCAGAAATATCTGGAGCTGTCCTTATTCAAACCGGCTGATCAGACAATGCCTGATGGCCAGGTCTGCTCCTATTTGGCAAATGATATGTCGGTCGGAGATTTGGATGGAGATGGGCAATTGGAGCTGATTGTAAAATGGATACCCACCAATAGCCACGATAATGCCTTTAGCGGATATTCGGGAACTACCATTATAGATGGGTATGATGTGGATTTCCAAACCGGAGAAGCCGGTCTTCTGTGGCGAATCGATATGGGTATTAATATCCGTTCAGGCGCTCATTACACGCAATTCCAGGTATGGGATTTTGATGGCGACGGAAAAGCGGAGATTGCGGTAAAAACTGCCGATGGAACCACCACTTACAGAGGTCAGGACGGTACCGCGGCCGGCCTTGTGGAAACGGGTTATGTGGGCGCCGCCAATGCCGCATCCTTGCCGGTTGATGTCATAAGTGAAGCCCATGATTACAGAAACTCCAGTGGGTATATCTTAAGCGGGCCGGAGTATTTTACGATATTTAACGGTGAGGATGGAACGATAGTCAGTACTGCCGGCTATATTCCGGAACGGGGCGATGTGGGCGCCTGGGGTGATACCTATGGAAACCGCGCAGACCGCTTCCTGTCGGCAGTGGCCTATCTGGATGGAGAAACTCCTTATGCTGTATTTGCCCGCGGCTATTATACAAGAACATGTCTTACCGCTTACTATCTGGCAGACACAGACGGCGATACGATTGGCGACAGTTTAAGAACCTACTGGGAATTTGATACAAATGTGGCCGGAAATCAGTATGAAGGCCAGGGAAATCACGGTTTAAGCATAAACGATATTGACGGTGACGGAAAAGATGAAATTATTTATGGCGCTCTTGTCATTGATGATGATGGGACGGTCAAATATTCGACCAATTTAGGGCATGGCGATGCAATGCATGTATCCGACTGGGTATTGTGGAATCCCGGCCTTGAGGTTATGAGTGTTCATGAGCATTCTGGCGCGGCCTACCATGTAGAAGTACGTGACGGTGCAACGGGTGAGATTTTAATGGGATATTATGTTGGTAAAGATACTGGCCGCGGCGCCGCCGGTGATATTGATCCGACCGCTGCCGGCGCGGAATTTTGGTCGATTGCAGGTCCGGACTATAGCGGCAGTGATTCACCTCACTGGAATTCAAAAAACGGCGGTGTTTACAGCACCATGTCAGATTTAGATAACCTGATTGTTCT
>Ga0154000_1000292_pt1 | contig 13915 bp, 14 predicted proteins | sample TSNC084MetaG_FD_104674 | JGI IMG/M metagenome (GOLD analysis project Ga0154000, IMG submission 104674) | Attine ant fungus gardens microbial communities from North Carolina, USA - TSNC084 MetaG | ecosystem: Host-associated > Fungi > Mycelium > Unclassified | place: USA: North Carolina, Lumber... | reverse complement strand
GGGTGCCGAAGTTCGGAAATTCACTCTCGGTCGTGCCGATCCGTCTGCGACCACATTGACACCGACGCTTGTGGGAACGCTGCCGCCCTATCCCGTCGGCGGGGGAGTTCTGCCGCTCGGCGGTCGATGATCGATGTCGACAGTATGGACTGATTGCGGAGTCGGGATCTGTGCATGGAAACAGATTTTCATCGATCCTGACCCGAGAGAACCCTCAATGACGCTCTGGGACAGAGTTTGACGGCGCGTTGGGCATCCGTTTCGAGTTCGGCGGGAATGTGTGGCTCACGTCGGCGATCGTGTGGGAGTGGATATCCCCATTCGTCGCGCGTCAGCAGGGTCGGCAGCAATTCTGTGCACAGTCCTCGACCTTCACATGTAGTCCAATCGATGTGTAGGACTTTGGGCGATTTTGTGCTCATGATGCCGCTCCCATCCGTGTGTTGACCTCGCAGGCTCCTGCGGCATGCATTCGGAGATCGTGCTGGAAAACGTGAAGGGAGCTCCTCACCAATCTCACTGCCCCGTCCGGATGTTTGCATGCTCCACGCCCCTCGACCAGATCTGCCAGATATCGGATCGACTCCTGGGTATGGACCGACCCTGAGCGATAGGCAATCTCGGATAACGCGCGTGCCAGTCGGGGCATTCCGTTGATGCACGGTCCACACTGCCGAGCGCTTTGATCGGCGAGATACTCAACGATGTCGGCCGAAGTCTTCAGACCACACCTTGCGTGACCCAGTACGTGAATGACTCCGGCGCCGAGCGAAGCACCGACCGTCACCAAAGCCGTTGTTGTCATGGTGGTGGTTGGCAAGTCTTGCGCATCGATCCAACCTCCGTGAAACCCGCCGACGAGGACTGCTCTGATAGACGGAGTATCAGTACGCGCATACTGGGTCACCAACTGATCCAATGGAATTCCCATCTGGATCTCGACGACACCACTCACGGTCACATCGCCTGACAGGGTGATCAAGGTCGTCCCCGACGCGTCGCCCAGCCCTCGCGTGCGGAACCACTCGGGTCCGTATCGGGCGATGAGAGCGATGTGCGCCAGTGTCTCTACATTGTGAACCACTGTGGGTCGTCCCTTCAGCCCGGCCACGGTGCTGTGTACCGAGCGGTCTCGAGGAATGGGTGCTCGGCCTTCGATCGTTCCGACTACCGCGGACGTTTCGCCGCTGATAAATGTCTTCGGTGAAGCAACGAGTGTGACCAAGGGCTCGGTCAGCCCGGCAGTCCTTCTTTCTTGCAACGCATTCCGTAGGAAGTGAAGCTGCTGGGATCCTGCGTACAGGTATGTTTCTCCGCTTCCGCACTCGTGTGCGACGAGTTGTAAGCCGTCGAGGACGAGGTGCGGCGCACGTTCGAGTAGTACTGCATCCTTGTCGCTGAGGGGTTCGCCTTCGCTGCCGTTTGCGATAACCACAACACGCCGTCCAGTTACGGAATCGAGTTTTCGCGCAGTGGAAAATGCCGCCCCGCCTTTCCCATGGAGACCGGCATCGGCGAGTAGGCGGATCAAGGTACCCCGCGACGAGCGTGGGTAGTGGCCGTGGAGGGCTGTGTGGGTGGCGAGATCGGGTGAGCATGCGGCGAGAAGGCCGGCATAGGTGGATTCGGTTGTCACGTCATGTCCCTTCTGCGAGGCGCAGAGTCGAGTATTCGACGAAGTCTGTCCGGAGTCGCCAGAGAACTGCTCCGGTCACCGCGACGGCTGATCCGATGGCGATGGCGAGAAACCATGTGTGCCTAGAGTCCGTTCCGTTTCCCAGTCCGTGCGCGAACGCGATCGGCCAGAGAGCGTACGCGCTCCAATGAACGAGTCGAAAAGTCCTGCTTCCTATGAGATTTCGCAGTAGTCCTGTCAAGGACACCGCGAACAGAATATCGAACGCAAGGGTGCCCAGCCCGAGCCAGAAGGCACGATAGTCGCTCAGGAAGGGGAAGACGAAGTCGACGAGTTTCAGTTGTGCGTACGGATCGGCCAACAGTGCCAGCATGTGTACGACTACGAGGATCACCCCGATCAAGGCGGCGGCCCGGTGCACGTTCTGCACGCCGAATCGAGGTAGTCCCGGTAGAGCCCTACCGGACCGTGTGACGATTCCGAGAATCATCGACACTGTCAAGAACACGAGAGCGGTGATACCTGTCCCTCGACCTAATGCCCACAGTGCTTCGTCCACGACTAGGGTTGCCTTCTGCCGGTGCCGACAGCATCGTCCGTCGGCCATCCGTTCAGTAGGCGGACCGCACCTGCACGATCCACCAGTCGCGCCGGTAGCCCGGTGTTCAGGAGGTCCCGTGCACCTTCGAAACCTCGGACGATGCAGGCGGTGCTCGCGAGGTTTGCGGACACACAACTGTCCGCGCCGACGGTGATCGTCTGCCATGCGGCATCGACGCTGGTGCCGCTCCGCGGATCGACTATGTGGTGCACGTGTCTACCGTTTTGCGACCATCGACGCTTCCTCGTGCTCGATGTAGCGATGGATGTCCCGCCTGGAATGGCGACCGTATCGGCCGGGGCGTCGTGGCCGTCTTGGACGAGGACGATCCACCCACCGTCCGGCGCCGGTCCGGCGGTAGCGATGTCTCCGCCGAGGCACACCAGCACACCGCAGTCGAGTGACATGCTGACGGCGCACGCACATTCGTCTGCTGCAAGTGCCTTTGCCGTTGCCCCGAGGTCGAGTTGGACGCCCGAGGGAACTGTGACCGTTTGTCCGTCGAGCCTGACCGAGGTCCACTGCGGAGTAGACACGAAGGACGTCTTGATCGGTACGTCCCTGCCTTCGATCAGCGCGAAATCGCGGTCGTATCCGAGCGCGACGACGGCTGCACCGATGGTCGGGTCGACGGCTCCGTCAGTGCGCTCGGCGCCATCGAGTGCTGTTCGGATCAGCCGGGCAAGGGTGCTGCTCACTTCGACCGGCATTCCTCCTGCATTCTCGAACGCCCGAATTTCCGAATCGTTGCGAAATCGGCTGCATGCCAAATCTATTTCGCGAAGACGCTCGTCGATGATCGACCTGGCCGATTGAATCGATTCCGGTTTTGTCACCACGACCGAGGCTTCGAGGCCCCACACCCTCCACATGGAACTCGCGACGATCGGGGCGGTGGTCACGATCCGGCCGATCGAGCGTGGGAGGTGGAACTCCCGCTCGACAGCTTCGGCGCCGCCGCGGGTGAGGTAGTTGTCGATTGCGCGTTCGGAGCTGTACTACCGCCAGATGGGCTGCTCGATTGCTTGGCTTCGTCCGTGGTCGCTGTGGCCTGCGTATCGGAGTAGGCAAGTACTGTTCCGCCGACAACACCGACGACTCCGAATGCCACGAGGGCACCGGTGACGATTCGGGTGCGTCGAAATCCGTCTTCCGGTGTATCCATATGATGCCTGCTCTCGAAGATTCGATGGAGAACTCAACAATCGGCCGAGGTGCTTGTCCAGGGCTGCGTGTCTGCTGTGAAGCTGCTGGGAATCGGTAGTGCCGTCGGAGAGCTCCGAGTTCCACGATGGCGCTGCAATCTTGGAGAGTTCTCAGAACGGACGTGGCAGGCTCGCAGGTATGGGCGCGAAACCACGAATTCTCCTCGTCGAGGACGACCGTCAATTGGCCGGCATGCTTGCGGACCTCTTCGAGGAGGAGGGGCACGACGTGGACGTAGCTCACGACGGACAAGTCGGTCTGCATCTGGCGTTGACTCGCACCTACGATGCTTTCGTCTTCGATCGCGGAGTACCGGTCATCGACGGCGTGGAGTTGCTCAGAACCCTTCGGGCGAGGGATTGCTCAGTACCGTCGTTGATCCTCACTGCTCGCGGTTCCGTTGCCGATCGTGTGGAGGGACTCGATGCCGGTGCCGAAGACTACTTGGTCAAACCCTTCGAGATCCCCGAGTTGTTGGCTCGAGTACGTGCACTGTTGCGTCGCCGAACCTCCGTAGTGCCGATCGTGGTCGGAAGGTGGGAAATCGATCGAGCGAACCGGACGGCTACCGACACCGAGTCCGGATCGGTGACCTCGTTGTCCGAACGCGAGAGCGAACTGCTCGGATTTCTGTGCGCATCGCCCGGGCAGGTTTTTTCTCGGACTCAGCTTCTGGGGCGGGTGTTCGGAAGTGCAGATACGCCAGGCACCGTTGACACTTATGTCCACTATCTCAGGCGGAAACTGGGCAGGGACGTCGTAGCCACCGTCCACGGACTCGGATACCGGCTCGGATCATGATTGTCCGCAGCAAAAACAAGGACAGGCAGTCGTCAGGGATCGGGTTCGGTGACGAGGTGCGTCTACGGCGAGCCGGACGTTCAGCTGCGGTCCAAGCCGCCATTGCTCTCGGTGCCGTGTTGCTGATCGTCGGAGCGGTGTCCTACGTGGGGTATGCGCGGGCACAGGATCGTCAGATTCGTTCTACACTGACCGAGGTTGCCGCCACAGCAGACGACGCGGACGATCCTCCACCCGGTATGTCGCTGGCCTTTCGTTCCCATGGTGGCGTGGAGACCGAGAGCGTGCATGCCCCCACCGGGACCTCAGAACTTTTGGATTCGCCTGCTGGGTATTCGGATTTCACCGATGGTGACAGTAACTTCAGGGCCCTCGTCTCAGACGGTGCGGAAGGTCGCGTTGTCGTGATCGCGGCACTCGAACCCTATGAATCAGGAAGGCAGCGATTACTTCTCGCACTCGGATTTGCCGAACTCACCGGAATTGCTGCATCTGTGGGCGTGGTGGTGTTGTTGTCCCGACGTGCGATTCAACCGCTGACGCAGGCGCTCGAGCTGCAACGTCGTTTTGTCGCCGATGCGTCGCACGAACTACGTGCGCCGTTGACCGTACTGCACACCCGTGCACAACTTTTGGCTCGGCGCGGAGACTCGCTCGAGTCTTCTGAGCTTGTTTCGCAGCTCAACGGGCTGGTGGACGACACTCGGGCCCTCGGCGAAGTCATCGAGGACCTGTTGATGGCCGCATCAATGGACGACAGCAGACAACCCCGGAATCGAGTGGACATGGCGGCAGTGTGTGAGAAGGTCCGTGACAGTGTGGCCGATCATGCTCAGAAATCTGGCATTGCTGTCGACGTGAGCAAGGCCGGGACTGGAGAGCCGATGGTCTTGGGGATCGAATCGGCTTTGCGCCGAGCGGTTCTCGCGCTTGTCGACAATGCGCTTGCCCACGAGCGGCCAGGAGGGCAAGTCCTTCTCCGCGTCGAGCGCGATCGCGACCACGTCAGAATCCGCGTGAGCGATACGGGAATCGGAATCGAACCTGACGCGGTTCCGGTTCTGTTCGACCGATTCTCACATGGACCGACTCAACCCGCCGGTAGCCGGCGATACGGCATCGGATTGTCCTTGGTTCGCGAGATCGCGCACGCGCACCGAGGGAAAGTCTTCGTCGAATCGACACCGGATGTCGGCTCGTCCTTCGAGATTGTGCTGCCGGTAGCTCGTTGACACCGAGCACGTTCGAGCAGGGTCCCCAGAACTCTCCAAGAAATCCTGCCTACGTTGATCGACATGGGCCTGACCACGATCGGCGGATTACCCGCTCACCCACTCCTCGTTCATTTCGTTGTCGTGTTGGTTCCGCTCTCGGCGGTTCTGGTTCTCTGCTCCGTTCTGTGGCCGAGTGCTCGGCGCAGGCTCGGGATCTTCCCACCGGCCATCGCCCTCGTCACGTTGATACTCGTACCGATCACCACCGATGCAGGTGAATGGCTCGAACACAATTCGCCTCACAGCGAGTTGATCCAGATTCACGCCGAACTCGGTGATCAACTTCTGATCTGGTCCATCGCGGTGTTCGTGTTCGCGGCGACATGGTGGGTCCTGCATACAAATAGATTCACCGAGTGGCGAAGCGCACGAACTTCACTGTCCGACAGTTCGACGCTGCTCCGAGTCGTGACAGTCGCGATAGCGGCGATCGCAGTTGTCGCGGCAGTGGGTTCGATGGTTCAGGTCTATCGCATCGGTGAGAGCGGAGCGAAGGCAGTCTGGCAGGAGCAGTCGTAGACATCCACCGAGTAAGTCCACGGCAGGAGCGCAGTGTGATGATTCGATTTCCCGGTGTCTATGCGCCTCAGAGCGATACCCGTCTTCTTTCCGACGCAGTACGCGCCGAGAAGTTGGATGCGTCTTCTAAGGTTCTCGATCTGTGCTCCGGTAGTGGTGCGCTGAGTGTGTGTGCGGCCAAGGCCGGGGCGGGAACGGTTTTCGCCGTGGATATCTCACGACGTGCCGCGGTGTGCACCTGGATGAACGGGCGACTCCGCGGTCACAGAATCCACGCCCGTCACGGAGATCTCCTGACCCCGTTTCACGGTCGTCGATTCGACCTCGTCGTCTCGAACCCGCCTTATGTTCCTTCCGTGGACGACCGTGCGCCGCGCACCGGCCGTGCTCGTAGTTGGGACGGAGGCAACGACGGACGCCTGTTGCTCGATCGCATATGTGCCACGGCACCGGGTGTTCTGCAGAAGGAGGGCACGATATTGCTGATCCAGTCCGCACTCAGCGGCATCGATCGCACCGTCGAACTGCTCGCCGACAACGAACTCGAGGCATCGGTGGTCTCGAGGACCTCGATTCCTTTCGGCCCTGTCTTGCTGTCGCGCAGGCGATACCTGGAGTCGATCGGCGTCATCGACCCTGACCAGGTCACCGAGGAGATCGTCGTGATCCGAGCGAGACGATGACGCCGTTGACAGCTGCACAACGCTCGTTGTGGTTCGCTCAGTCCCTTGACCCGGCGACGCCGTTTGTCATAGCTCAGTTCGTTGATCTGAACGGTGAACTGGACGCATCTCGGCTGGAATCATCGACAGTCGCCGCGCACCGTGAGTTCGGCGTTGTGGGCCTTCGTCTACGTGTGACGGAGGGAGTGCCCGAATTGGACGAAGACCCTGATCTGACACTGGTCGGCGGCAGGCTCGATTTCCGTCGATACGACGATCCCGTCCGGGCAGCGATGACGTGGATGAATCGAGAGTGGAGCACGGCAACTCTCGATCCGGATACTGCCCTCACCGTCGCAAATCTGTTGCAGGTCGGCCCTCATCGCTGGTTCTGGTACTACCGTGCGCATCACATCGCACTCGACGGTTACTCCGCTGCACTTCTGATGCGCCGCACCGCCGAGATCTATCTGTCCGCTGGTCCGGTGAGGCCGGATCAAGTCGACTCGGTTGTGTCGGATCGCGCGGCGGCGGTTGCCCGCCAGGAAAGCCGATACCGAGAATCACCGCGCTGTGTCCGCGATCGAGAATTCTGGCACGAGAAACTCCGGTCAGTTCCCTCCTCTCCGGTCTTGGGAACGAGCGCGACGGGCACTTCTCGGGGAAGTACGCTGCGAGCGAGTGGCACCGTGCCACTGTCCGATCTCTCAGCAGCAACGGTGATATCGGCGTTCGCGTCATACGTCGCACTGATGTGTGGTGTCGACGACCTGTGTTTGTCTCTGCCGGTGTCCGGACGAGTGACTGCTGCGTCGAGATCGTTGCCAGGCGCGATGTCGAACGTGGTTCCTCTGGTACTTCACGGAGTGGATGCATCGACCCCCTCCTCGGCGGTATGCGTTGTCGAGAGCGCACTGAGCGAGGCACTTCGGCACCAACGTTACCGCCGGGAGGACATGTCCGCTCTGACTGACGGTCGACGGCAGTCAAGAGTGCAAGCGTTCGGTCCGGTCGTCAACATAATGCTGTTCGACAGGACCCTGACCTTGGGCGCGGTACGAGGTCACCTCGAGATACTCACGACCGGACCGATCGACGATATCGCGCTCAACGTCTACCCCGGTTACACAGGGAACATTCGCGTCGATCTCGAGGCCAACGGTGCGCTGTACAGCTCTGCCGAACTTTCTGCCCATCATGATCGATTCGTTCGGTTTCTCGAGGCATTCGTCGACACGCCGCCGGATCATCCTGCTCCGCCCCTGTGGACGGATGCCGAGCTGGGAGACACGAGTCCGGCGCGTGGTGAGCCTTCGATCGAGCCCAGAAGTCTTGATTCTCTTCTGCGTTCCGCAGTGCACTGCGCTGTCGATTCGGTTGCCATCACCGACGGTGACAGATCGTGGACCTACGGACACCTCGATCGGATGGCGGGACTCTGGAGTCGGCATTTGAAGTCCGTCGATGTGGGCCCCGATGATGTTGTCGTCGTGGCGATCCCGCGATCCATCGAATCGGTCCTGGCAATGTGGGCAGTGGCGCGTGTAGGAGCCACGTACGTACCGATCGATCCGGCCCACCCCGCCGAACGGCTCGCGGACATGCTCGGTGTATGCAAACCGAAGATCGGGCTCACGACTTTCGGGATGCGGCATTCGTTGCCGTACGACCTGGAGTGGCTGTTCTTGGACCGTGACCCCGATGCTTTCGGGCCGTCCTTCGACGCCGAGCCCGCACATGCCGATCATCGCGCTTACATGATCTTCACCTCCGGCTCCACGGGCCGGCCCAAAGCGGTGTCGCTCACTCACCGTGGCCTGGCCAATTTGGCTACCGACATTCGCGAGAAATACGAGCTCGATTCACGCTCGGTCGTAATGCATTGTGCTTCAACCAGTTTTGACACCTCTGTCGTAGAGATGCTCGCTCCCGCTCTGTTCGGCGCCTCGTCGGTGGTCTGCCCACCCGAGACCGTTGGTGGATTCGAGCTGGAAGACCTCATCCGCCGTCATGCCGTGACACATCTACTCGTAACGCCTTCGGCGCTCGCAACATTGGCTCCGGAACGGGTGCCCTGTTTGAAATTCCTGATAGTCGGTGGCGAGAAGTTACCGTACGACCTGATGCGCCGGTGGGCGCCGTTCGTGCGTGTTCGAAGCGCGTACGGCCCCACCGAGGCGACATGCAGTGTCACCATCACCGACGTCTTGAACGTCGACGATCGTGTGACACTCGGGCGGCTCATGCACGGAGTCGAGGCGGTGGTTCTCGACGCATCGCTCGAGCCGTTGTCCACCGGGGCCGCGGGGGAGCTCTACCTGTCGGGGCCTGGTTTGGCCAGAGGATACGAGGGGAGAGCGGGGGAGACGGCTGCGCGTTTCGTTGCGTCCACTCTTTCAGCGGGGCAGCGCATGTTCCGAAGCGGCGATCGGGTCCGATGGACAGGCGACGCCCAACTTGAATTCCTAGGTCGCACGGACGATCAGGTGAAGGTGCGTGGGCGCCGAATCGAACTCGGTGAGATCGATTCCGTTCTGTACGGCCACCCGTCGGTCGAGTTCGCCACGACGTTGGTCCGCGATCTGGCCAATGGTTCGCCGGCGCTGGTGAGTTACGTGAAACTGCACTCGGGAATCTTGGACTCGGATGCGAGTATCGAACGCCTTCTGACACAGAAGTTGCCGGAATACATGGTCCCGGTCGTCGTGATTCGCATCGACGCGGTTCCGCTCACCACGAACAAGAAAGTCGATCGGGGCGCGCTCCCCGCTCCCACCTTCGAGCGGAGAGAATCGGTCCGGGTCGCAACACCGATCGAGTCCCGCATCATCCGTACATTCGAGGAAGTGCTCACGGCCACCGAGATCGGCCACAGCGATTCGTTCTTCGATCTCGGGGGAGACTCATTGTCTGCAACTCGAGTGATCGGCCGCCTCAACGCTGATTTCAGCATAAACCTTGGTGTTCGTGATCTGTTCGACTCGCCGAGCGCCGCCGCGCTCGCGAGTTCCTTCGGCCAACACGTCGGACGGGTGCCACCATTGGAACAGGCCGTCGACGCCTCGCCGCCGGTGCTTTCACCCGCACAGGAATACATCGGTCGAGAACTCACCTCTCCTGCTCTGTACAACCTGCCCTTCACAATTCGCGTGCGTGGCAGACTCGACCACGACGCGTTGGCTTCGGCGGTGCATGACGTAATGGTCAGGCACGAAACACTTCGAACCGTGTATCCGGATGTCGCGGGTTCGCCCAGCCCGCTAGTGGTGAATCCGGACCGGATTCCGCGCGGACTTGCAGTGGTCGAAGGGAATTCGAGCGATGCAGGAGCGATCGTTCACCAGACGCTCTCTCGGGGTTTCGATGTGCGTTCCGAGATCCCCATTCGCTTGATCGTGTGTGCATACGGTCGGGACGATCATCTGTTGGCAGTGGTTGTCCATCACATTGCGGCAGATGGATGGTCTCTCGCCATCCTCGCGCGCGACTTGTCCATCGCGTACGAGGCTCGCGCGCGGAACACGCACCCGACGTGGCCGGAGACCGCGGTGCGGTACTCGGACTACGCCATGTGGCGCACGGAAATTCTGGGAGCGCAGGAGGCGCCTACCGACCTCGCTGTCGGTCAACTCGAACATTGGGCGACGGTTCTCGACGGGGCACCGAGCGAGATTTCTCTGCCACTCGACCACACTCGACCCTCGATGTGGACATTCGGGGCCGGGCGAGTCGAATTCTTGCTTGATCCCGAGACTCATTGCGGGTTGACGACGTCTGCAAAGCGAGCCGAGACCGGGTTGTTCACCGTCGTTCACGCCGTCTTAGCGGCGACACTGAGTGCTCTGTCCGGTGACCACGACATCATCGTCGGTAGCCCGGTCGCAGGCCGGGGCCATCCGAAACTCGACGATCTCGTGGGCATGTTCGTGAACACACTCGTGCTTCGCACATACGTCGACGTTACGGCGGACTTCGACTCTCTTGTAGCCGAGTGCCGCCGAGTAGAACTGTTGGCGCACGACCACAGTGATGTGCAGTTCGAGCGACTTGTCGACTATCTCGATCCTCCTCGTCATGCGTCGCTGCATCCGTTCTTCCAGGTGGCAATGTCGTTCGAGAACTTCCCCGTCGCAGTGCTCGAATCCGACGGGCTTACCTTCGAGGTCACACCGCGGCCACTCGACATCGCCAAGTGTGACCTTCATTTTCACTTTGCCGAAGTGTTCGACGAAACCAGTGGACCCGCCGGGATCGAGGCGGCACTCGTCTACTCCGCCGATCTCTTCGACGCAGCCACCGCCACCCTCTTCGCCAAGACTCTGTCCGCAACCGCAGATGCTCTCGTGAGGAGTCCGGATGCGCCGCTGCTCGCTCTGGACACGAGATCGTGACGGTCAGCGTGCGGTGTGATCCGGAGTGCAGACATGCTTGTGGATCTCCCGCGAGAGTTCCGCGACGGTCTCGGTCAGTGCCGTGTTCGCCTCGATCAACTGTCGGAGTTGATTGGTGTTGTCGAAGGTGTAAACCGGTGCCGGACTTGAAGAGGCGGCATCCCCGTTTACCCCTTCGAATCAGTGCCGCGGCACGATGCGATCACCAGAACGAATTGCCCATTGCCAATAGGGAGTTCTATTGCTCTTACGGCGGAGAGAGGGCTGATGCTGGTGCGGCCGGGTCCTAATCGCTCGACTGCAGGGGTAGTAACCCGGACACCACCAGGGGTGGTGTCCGTGATCTCGACAGAAGCCTCGATGCGTCCGAATGCGCGACATGCAGAACCTATACCGCGACTTCCATAGACGTGGTTGCTCGCGAGATGACTGCAGTAGGGGGCGGATGATGCTCATCGCGATCGTGAGTATCCGATGAATTCTGTTGCGACCCTTACGAGATACCCCGAGTTGGCGATTCGAACCCTTAGGTGACGGCCCTTAGGTATACGCCCCGAGAGAATCGCGTGAAAATCAGCCCCGAGGGACGATGTGGGAGCGCATAGTTCTGAGGATCGTTGACGCGATGACCTCGAACCAGAACAACAATTGGCAATTCGTGAAAGCCGTTCTCCGGAAACCGTTTACCATCGGCGCGATCGCACCCAGTTCGGTACCAGTCGCGGCAGCGCTCGCAGCGGTGGTACCGACGGACTGTGCGCCAGTAGTCGTCGAGTTGGGCCCAGGCACGGGTTCGGTCTCCGATGCCATCACCGCGCGGTTGCGTACAGGTGGTCGTCATATTGCGGTGGAGGTGGATGGCGATTTGGTGGCGCATCTGCGGCGCACGAGGCCATGGGTCGAGACGATCTGGGGCGACGCTTGTGATCTGACCGGCCTGTTGGACGCCGTCGGAGTGGATCGCGTCGACGCGATCGTCTGCGCCCTCCCGTGGTCGCTCATCGATGGAGAAAGGCAGTGTGCGATTCTCGATCAGATCGCGGAGGTCCTCACCCGTGACGGACACGTGAGCGTCCTGGCCTATCCACACGCACAATGGCTGCCGAGAGCCCGGGATTTCCAAATCGCGTTGCGCGGGATGTTCACCGAGGTCGTACGAAGCGCAGTGGTGTGGCGTAATGCGCCGCCTGCGGTGGTGTACCGATGCAGGCAGCCGATGTCTCGTGCGATTTCCCTCTGACTTTGTGACCGGCCTACCTCCGGTCTGGCTGTTGGTGATCAGTGGAGTCCTCATCACGGCGGAAGTGGGCACTCTGATCGGTGTCGTCCTTCCCGGCGTGACAGCGGTCCTTGCTCTCGGTTATTTAGGCAGTTCGGGCATCGTTCACCCGGTCGCGGCGTGCGTCGTGGCGATCGCCTGCGAGATCAGCGGAGGCCACCTTGCCTACGCCAGAGGTCGATACGCCCGCAGCACTCGAACGTCCGGAAACATTCGCCGTCGGGTCGAATCTGTTGTGGACAGACATTTCAGCCGATCCAGCTCCTGGACGCGGTCGATCGAACTACGGGCGCTGGGCATGATGGAGCGGCGGGGCGCCTTGGCGATTGTGTTGTGCCAGTGGTTCGCCGGCGGCCGCACGGTGACACCACGGCTGGTGGGATCGACGGGAATGAGCTATCGGAGGTTTGCCCTCGCGCAGGTTCCGTCAGCGACGTTGTGGGTGTGCACGTGGATGTCGGTCGGGGCGGTGGCCGGAGCGACCTACGAGCGCATAGCGACCGGGGTCAGTGTGGTCGGTCTTGCGGTGTTGGCAGTGGTTCTGCTGGCCGTGTCGGTGTGGGCGACCGTACTCCGGCGCCGGCTCCCAAGGGACGGAGTCGAGACGTCGCCGAGGTAGACAGCGCGGACAGACTCGACTGACAACGGGTGATCGGGTCGAAGACGGCCGATCTCGCGACACAGAGCCAGGTGGCCCATGAGGTTGGGGTGAGGTGTCCGACCTGATGGGCCGTGGGTGCCTAGGTCTGGGAGACGGGCGCGCAGTATCGGTGGCCCACCGCATTCAACCTCACGTCGGAATGACGCTGCGTTCGGATGACCGTCGCGAAAGCGTTGGCCGCGTTCGACATCCCCAGTATGCCCGGTCTCCACTCGCAGTTGTCGACCTCCTCGATCATTCGGTGGGGAGAGAGCGTGCTCCGCCGCACTACCCGCGAGACAACCCGACGTAAAGAATCCGGCCACGGTCTGTTCGAGACGATAAGTGCCTTAGGAGTGCGAAATTCTTGGATCTATAACTTCGGGTCCGAAATGTAGAGCACCCACGCGGCCCTCGATCTCGAACTCCCGGCCGGCTCCTCGAACGTGAGGTCGTCAGCGGACGCAGTCAAAGACCCGGCCACCATACATCCAACGGATACTTCTTTGTGCGTGGAACTTCAGAGACATTTTCCAGGTCTATAGAAGCGCCGCCGAGCGCCGGTGGCAAACCGATCGGCGGCCCAGCCCAGACGTCGCGACCCTCGAAGTCGCCAGCCAGCGCATGCTCGATCGAGCTTCCATTCACTGTCGATATCGGACCGGCAGAATGTCGTTGTCCCTGTCATCGGGGTCTGATCCGAGTATGAGTTCTTTCGGCATCGTTGTCCTGTCTTATAGCGATGACGCATATGGACGTCTCCGAACCAACGGCTCCGAGATGATCGTCTCTCAACATCCGCCTGGATCGCTGCCACCGAAGATGCCGACCTGGATGATGGGTGCGTCGAACACTGTCACGGAAACCATTGGTGCGTCCCCGCCGCCTCGCCAGTACCCACTGTGC
>Ga0154000_1000291_pt1 | contig 13928 bp, 14 predicted proteins | sample TSNC084MetaG_FD_104674 | JGI IMG/M metagenome (GOLD analysis project Ga0154000, IMG submission 104674) | Attine ant fungus gardens microbial communities from North Carolina, USA - TSNC084 MetaG | ecosystem: Host-associated > Fungi > Mycelium > Unclassified | place: USA: North Carolina, Lumber... | reverse complement strand
GTATAAAGAGGGCTTCTCTGATGCCTAAAAGCGAAGCTTAGATCGTGGCGGTTTCCGAGATATTGGTGATTTAATAAATGGTACCATGGTGGTTACCAGTTGATCTGCCTAATATCTCGGCCAATACTGATTGCTTCGAGGTGTGACTGGTATTGATCGAAAGGTCTTTTCAAGGGCTTTTTGTAGCCATTGAGACCGTGAGAATCGATGGAGAATTGATGGAGATATGGCCAAATGAAGTTTGTGACATGTTGCCTCTTGGTCAGAGACAGAAGATCAATGAGGTTCATCTCCTTCTTCCAACAAGGAGATGAAGGCAGCAAGAAACTTTTCACCCAATTTTTGTGCCATTGTTGTTCCATGGTGGTGATGCAATCTGCCTCGAGACAATGAGCCAGATTTCTCTGGCACTCTTCTTCTCTCCACCACAACTCTTCCTCTTCTTTTTCTGCACCTCTTTTTCTAATTTTTTCCACTCTGCTATTTTAGCCTCTTTGTGGGCTTGATGCTCAAGGTATTCCTTTTCTTCCTGCTGGTGAAGCAGGGTTTCTGCCTCAGTGTGTCTTCTGGCCAATTGCACCTCGTAGTGCTCATCATCAGAGTCAAACATGGTAACAACTGAATTAGAGTTAAAGGACATGGTGGTAGAATTTCAGGTTGAAAGTTTGCAGAAGAGAATTTTAAAGTCAGAATCAGGTAATATTTAAATTGCTTATGCATGGAAGCTTTGAGAGCTTAGTCTTAAAGAGAGGGTACTGTCATATTCCAGAAATATAATAATTATGTAATTTATTTCTCCTAATAATTCTCCTAAGATTAATAATAGTAGGATAGCATAGTAGACTACTTTTCTCTTATTCCAGACTTCCTATAAGTACTGTGTAGTTACAGTGTAATTTCTTAGTTTGTAAATTAACATCATCTAGTCCTAACGCTTCCTTGTCCACTCTGAATTCCTATTGTACCTCCCTAAGGACCTCCCCTCTGACAACTTCCCTCCACTCCGAAATATGCGACTACCTCACAACTGGAGACTAGGGTGTAACACATAAGTTGAAGCCAAGGTTATTTATTAAAGTCATACTCTGCTCTGATGTCCTTCACTCACTGCCAGAATCTTCTTTTGGAGTTTATACTATTGCTAAGTCAAATTCCTCTCTGATGTAGTATATTACTTCATTCCAGAGTGTACTTTTATCTATTACTTCACTCCTCCATTCTCCGAAATTCCGTCCTTGACATCTTGACAGATAGCACTTCTCCTAATCACTTGGTAACTACTCCCTATCCCTTTAATCATTCTCCTGGGACTCTTTCCTGAATGATATATGGCTCTTGAGCCTCTTGAGGGACAGTAAAAGAGAAGATCAATTTTAAGCCAACTTGCTCTCAAGTGTATCATCTTTATTAATTCTCTTTTTTACCTATCTTTCTAATTTCCCTATCTCTTCTTCTATTCCTTCTATACCTTATTGCTTCCTTAGGTCTTAATTTCCTTCTATTATATTCACAATGTGTCCCTTGAGTGCACTTTGCCTTATTAGTTTTGCTATAATTAGTTATTAGAGTTGCTAGCCCTGATCTAATGATAACTTACATATATAAATAAGCAGTAGTCTACTAAGACATGATGTTATTTTATTAGAGATAAGTCTTTTAAGGTCTTTTCTGCTCTTGCGAGTACTTTAGAGAGGAACTTTGTTATAGATTTATTATGAAATGTCTAGGCAAGTTCCTATAAGGTCTCTATAGTGGTAGTCATAGCCACTACTCTGCTACTCAAGTGATATGCATAAGTCTATGACCAGGTTTTTAGTAGTTCTAGCTAGAGAGTCAGACTTATCTCTCAGGCTAGTCATCATAGTTATAATATTACTTATTTTGCCTAAATAACTGTCTTGTTGGAATTAGGATCTCATACAAGTCTGTGCGATGTAACTGATAAGATCAATCACATCATATATTATTAGTAGGTATGTTACATGATAGAGACACAAGTATATAGGTAGTATAGTTACTTGATACTCGTCATTCATTTGTTAACTCTCTCTGTTCATATTTCAACACAAACAGATTCTACCCAGCTTGGAGAGTAGTTATCTAACTCCCAAGTTGATGGACCTCACCAATCAGGGCCACTGAATTTTCACTTGACTATTGCATTGTGTTGCTAGCATGTCTGCTGCTAAATTGCCAATCTAATAAGGCATCTGCAAGTCACTTGTTAAAGTACATGATGAAGTTCTCTTGTTACAGAGGAAAAAGAAGGTTGCACAGCTTATAAATGTGTAGATAGAAGTCCTCTAGGGTGGAGGCAGAAGAAGGCTGCACAGCCTATAAACCTGCAGATAGAAGTCTTCCAGAACAGAGGCAGAGTGTCATGACTTGGTAAAACAGCTAAGTCAATATTTATATTTCTTTTTTTTTTCTTTTCTTTTCTTTTAGATTATTACTAAGGTGGAGTATGGGAGATATTATGTGACAAGTCACAGAGTCACAAAAGTTGTAACAGTGGTCACAGAATGGTCATGTCACAGTCACAGCATGTGACAAAGAAGTCAGCTGATGGACATGAGAACTGTGGGAGACAAGGTACATAACTACAGTAGTAATTGTATATATAGTGTAGCAAATCTAATAGGAACTCTATTGAGTTTTCTTTGTCAATCGCTGAACAAAGAGCAGTTGGCTTTATTCCGGCTTGGAGTTTAGCAACTCTACACAGAGAGATTTGAATTGCCCTAAGCAAGGCCAAAGTCACTTGCTGCTACATCACCTCATTCTCAGCTGCTCTCCCTTTTACTCAAGATTCGCTTGTTGGAGCCTCTTTAAGCATGGACCATTGGATGGATAACAGTTTTCTGAAGAGTTGTAGAATTGAGGGGGTGCATTTTTGAAATTTGATTAATGTTTCTTAATATACTGCTTGGCTTGAGGGGGTATGTTGGAATTAGAATCTCATGTAAGCCTGTGTGATACAACTGATGAGATCAATTATATCATATATTGTTGGTAGGTATGTTACATGATAGAAACACAAGTATATAGATAGTGTAGTTGCTTGATACTTGTCATCCATTTGTTAAACCTTCCTGTCCGTATTTCAACATATCTAGTATGACAATATATGGAATTCAAAATGAGAAAGAAGAGAACATTCAAGAAGGCAGAAGAATTTGCAAAGAGAATGAAAGAAGTTTATGAGAAAGCAAAAGTAGCATTGAGAAAGAGTTAAGAAGATATGCAAAAGTATACAAATAGGAAGAGAAGTAAGATAAAAGAATATTGAGTAAGAGACTAGGTGCTCTTAAGCACTAAAGATCTAAAGTATTAAATGCAAGAAAGAAAAACAAAAAAACTAACAGAACAATTTGTTGAGCCTTATAAGATCAAGACAATAATCTCAACAAATATAATCAAGCTAGATTTGTCAAGTACAGTAAAAATACATCCAGTAGTAAATATCAGTAGAGTATATAGATATAAAGATCAAATGGTGAGCCAGAAAAAAGAATAGCCAGCACCAGTAGTAATTAAGGAAGAAAAATATGAAATAGAAAAAATATTGGATAAAAAGAAGTTCAGAGGAAAGAATAGGTATCTAATGTAATGGAGAGAATATATAACAGAGAAAGACACCTAGGAGCCAAGAAAAACTTAGGAAATGCATAGGAGTTAGTGGATTAGTTTAAAGAAGAATATAGTAAAGAAGTGTCAAGGACTATGCAGAGCAGGAATAGAGTGACCTGGAGTAAAGTGGAGTTACTCTGGAGTGGAAGAAAGTTGACAACAAAAGTGGGGAACAACCTTGGCCTCAGCTTGTGCACTGTGCCTCAATCTGCTATCATGTGTGTAGTTGCATATTTCAGGAGAACTGAATTGTTGCCAGGAGTTCAGGAGAGGAGTGGTATATTGATAAGAGTGAGGATAGAACACATAAAAGATGTTAATCTATGAACTAAGGAACTAGGATGTAACTAATGGAGTACTTATACTAAGTCCGGAATAGGAGGAGTACAAGTAACTAGTCTAAATCATGATCCTATAGGAGTAGACAACAGGAGTTCAGGAGCAGAATTTAGTAATAATATAAAATATAAAAGAAATTATATTATTTAAATGATTATTTTCTGTTATATGACAAGAAGTCAGACAAGTAAAAAAAAAGAATGCCAAGGAAAATAGAAAAAAAAAATTGCTAGACAGATATATAGCAAAAATACTCTATATATAGGATGACAAGAGATTTGACAGAGAATATTAGGGACAATTGAAAAGGAACTGGATAAGATGGAAAGGAAGAAGAATAGAGACAATTCAAGAGAAGGATAAAAAAGAAATTAAACAAGAATACAAGGAAAGTTAAATAGAAGAATAGAATAAAAAAGATAAGCTGAGGAACCTTTAGAACTCCTATAATGAATTGTAAATTCTTGGTAAAAGGATACAAAAGAGAGTTACATACTGGGACAAACAATAAGATGTGGTACCAGCTCTCAATTGCATGCTAAAGGTTCAAGAGGAGATGACTGAAATAAAGGTTTTAAGTTAAAAAGGAAATTAAGTATTATATATAGCTTTAGATTAAATAATATACTGTTGAATAAAGAACATAAGATCTCTCTAGATTGTTATTGTATAGCCTTCCTAAGATATTAATCTTTATATACTGTGACACCAGCTCTACTAGAAAATACAGTTAGTTAATCTCTTATAAACTCTCTACACTCAGTTGTTCTCTTGTCTGCATCTCCAACACTGAACCTTACAGGTGTAATGCAATCCAAGTGTGCATCTAGCCAAGCTTTCCCAGCCTGCTGTCCTCTCCAAAGCCTGCCCAAGTTGTATTTGCTATTTCTCTTTAGATCAAGTTCTGGGTATATTCTGTGTTCTTCTCAAGATATCCTATTGATTCTAAACTCTTATACTCATTAGATTTGCATTTCATGATTTCAGAGGCAGTAATGATAGAGGTAAGTGCCAAGAGGTTTTCTTTTCATTCTTTTTGCTCTCTGGATACTATATTAAAATATTACAAATGATTAAAACTCAAAAAATAAAAAGTTAAAAGGAAACTATTACTACTTTTGGGCTTTTCTCAACTCCTTCTCATGCTAAGTTCCCCCAAATTCCTAATACTTACATGTTCCTCTCCTAGATCCTTCCTATCAGTGATGCATCCCCACTGCCACTTCCTTTTTCTTCATATTTCTTTGGTCTTTCTTCTGTTGCTAGCTTATGATTTAGAACTTCTTGGTTACCTGTTAATTGTTTAGTAAGCTCTAACCACTGGCCAATTTCCCTGAGTTGCATCCTAGGTGTTATTTATCTAAATATATCTAATCTGATACTATCAATACTTATTTGCAATCAGAGATATATCTGTCTAAGTCTATTCCTAGTATGCTAATGGCTTTAGAGCTCAAGTCTACTATTTCCTTCAGGATATTATGTTGTTATCCAATAACTTTCTCTATAACCTGATGCCAGCTCATCTTACTTGCCTTCTGAGGTCTTTTTATGAGCTCTAGGTCTATTTTTACCTTCTTACTGTTTTAAATAACTCTTTGGTACATTCTGAAAATCTATAATAGGTTCTAAAGCAAATTCCAATTAGAAATTTGTTAGTATAAAGCATATCAAATGTTACTTTCTATAGCAAATTCACTTGCAGCATAATATCAGGACAAGAATTTTTGAGAGAGGGGTACTTGTAAGAGCAACTGGAGTAAAGTAAACTCCAGAAGAATTCTCAGTTAATATTACAAGCCTTAAGTACACTATAACTCATCTCCAGGAGAATTCTCAGAGATTAAGATGAGACTTCTAGGATGTGCTTCTACTATATGTATACTCCTATGGCCAAGACATCCCTGATCTTATAGACATAGTAGTATTTAATTAGGTGTAGGGTCACTTCAGGGTATGAGTCCAGTGTTTCAGGAATGGTATTGGTAGAGTTCTCTTATGGTACTATCATAAGTCACCTCAACTATGACCTAGGAAAATAATACAAGCCAGAGTCAAACTGGTAAAGGGAATAGACTTGTAATATAAACATTAGACAAATAGCATAAAGTATATAAGTAATATAGCAAAATAAAGCAAAAACTCTGTTGAGTTCTCTTCTAACCCCAAAGTACTCCAATCCTAAGTTATCTCAACTCAGGGTTAAGTGTCAGTTGCTGATACATAGAGAGTAAGAGTGAATAAAAGTAGTGAGGCTACAGGGTATGAGGTTACCATTGGATATTGAGTTTTTATGTTGGTACAAGTCTTGGTGATTTAGAACCCCAATAAGTAGATAGTAGTTTAGGATGAACTTGATGGAGTTCCTTGTTATATTGAGTACTACTTATACAATTTTTACTTGGTCTATGCAATACTATCTTGCAATTATATATTTTTCTGAAATGTTCTACAATCACATATACCAAAAATTCTACAAACACATCAACATGCTTCTCTCACATGAACTATCATCAACAAAAATCTCCTATGCAAAGATATGGTTGTGTATAATGCTGGAGATACATCCAGCAAAAACAATCCATATAATATACCTAGTCCTCCAAGGAGTATCAGCATAGCACAGCTATTAAGCCCTTAGGCAGGATACCAAGCTAAACCCACACTCAAGAACAACACCCAAGCAGTTCCAGACTACTCTCCCTTAGCTACCCCAATAAGGAACCCAAAACATCCCAGACATGATCCATCTACCAGGAGCCAAAAAGGGACATAGGCAGATGAAATGGATGAGGATGAATTATTTGGTCAATGCAACTTCAATCCAAGCCGTAGTGGAACACCACACCCTTACACACATCAAACAGACTCATACCTAGCATTAAGAGCTATTCTCCTCAAGAGCATAAGTGAAGTCAAAATAACAGCCAAAAATATACTAATGCTGACCAGATCTTTCTCTATTACAGAATCTCACATTATAGATGAAATACTAGAGCTGTTGAGTGTCATCACAGGAAAACCCCTAGCAACTACTTCCCATAATAGGACCTAACCAGATAAGCAAATCCTAGAAACCCTAGCCAAACTAACCAAAAAAGTAGATAAACTAAGTGAACAGATAAACAAACCCAGAAAAAGGAGCTCAAGAATTACTGAACCTGAAAAAGGCTTAGAAGCTAGTAGACATACACCTCAAACACTAACCAAATTCTATGCCCAGGCAATCAGCTCCCCATTCAAGACCCCAACCCCAACAACTAGATTACCAGTCACTTATAATCCTAAAATGTCTAACCCAAACAAGGCACATGATCTAATATACCTTGTAGTATGCTTTTTACTAGGCACAAATACCACATTGAGAGAAGACAATCTCACAATTATAAATGATATCAATCAACTCCTTAAATCAAATAGCACACCAGATAACCAAGTAGTCATAGTAGTCAAATAGAACCTACAGAGGAACTGTATCATTATCACATGCTCAGATACAACATCAGCTAATATTATCCCATTCACAGAGGGTATTGCTAATGTTATCATACCAGGAGCAACAGGCACAATTAGAGAAAATAAAAAGTAGTTCAAGATTGAGATAAATAATGTCAGAACAGGTGTATGAGATAGCAACAGCAAAGACATATACTTTCCAGAGTTCATTCATAAAAACCTTTGATACTCTAACCCTGAATATATGGCAATCACTCAGCACTTAGTACTCAAGCCCAGATAGGTTTGTCTAGCCTCAGAACTAAGCCGACAAGACTACTCATCAGTCGTCTTTGTAGTAGACTCACAAGAGATCCATCAAACATTTCTGACAAACCACAAGACTCTCTCAATCTTTGGTGTAATAGCCAAGACCTGAGGTTGGTCAGATAGACCTCCACTTATCCAATGTAACAGGTGCTGGGAATTCAACCACAGAACAGCTAGATGCCAAGCTACTGAACTATGATGCAGAATTTGTGGAGACAACTACCTAGAATCATTATATTCTATCCAGAACCAAGCATCTTCAACCAACAACATGGTTACTGACTCAAATAACAGAGATCCTCATTCAAATGCAACATATATTCACTGTAAAAGAGAAAATAGACAAAATACAAACTATCTATTGAACTGGACCTGATGCCTAGAATGACAACTTCAAGTTGGAATCAACAGAACTTCAGGCCTCTCCTATCCTATCAACCAACCAAGAGCCCTACCAAAAAGAACATATATCTCTAGAAACACATGAAACATACAGAAAGTACCAGTAGAGTCCACAACCCCATCTATACTGAACACTGTATCATCCTCTTGAGTTGAAAATATCACTGACTTAGCTAAGACAGCTGGTGCTGATATTACAAACATACCTGAAGTAGAAATCTGCCAAGCCCTCACTACTGCCCTCACAAAATACAAATCAAAACCATGAGTAGTATACCTATAAGTAACACAACTGCATCACATACACAGATCAAAGTCCTACAACTCAACTGCAATAGAAAACCAACAGCTATTCATGGTCTCCTAAATGAACAATTGAACAAAGCTGATATTTTACTTTTATAGGAACCCCAATGGGCAAAGATATTACTAGACAGAAAAAAAGAATCCTATTGACCATAGTGCTTAGACCCTAATTCTCCTATTCAACACATATAAACTAGGTGACTGTTAGGGCATAGTCACTCAAAGGAAGCTAACCCTGATGCTAGGTAAGAGTTCTGGAAGCAAAGGTGATATTTGAGTGAAGCTAGATCTAACTACATAAGCAGTCTTATATACTAAAACCAATGGTCTGTGTACCACAGTCACATGAGCACTAACTATTAATACCACTGTCCTATTTATAGATCAACAGGCACACCAAGATGGACTTAAGAGAGAAGGTAAGAAAAGTGTGGAAGAGCATCTCACGAATACTTAGAATAGCCCCTTAGGTGGGAGCCTTACTCATGATCCAGGCTGTTCCCTAGGATATCCCCTTACAGTGACCTAGAGCCAAGAGTCATGGTATATGTTCAACATAGGCCAGGCCTCAAAATTGCACTCAAATCAGATATTATTCAAGATCATGATGTCCAAATCCTAATTGCAAGCTTTTCAGAACACCCAACTACAATGATAATCAATATGTATAATGGTAAAGATTGCAAAAATGATAGAGCATCAAAAATAATTCGCCAACTACCCCTAGCACTTGACCAACCAATTATTATCATAGGAGACTGGAACATATACTATCTACTATGGGCAAACTAAGATAGAGTTCAACATGATCAAGAAACTACTGAAATGGTTGAATGGCTTACTTAACATGGCTTTAGACTCATCAATACCCCAAGTAAAGCAACCTACCTTGGGCATACAAGAAACAGAAGTTTGTCAGTACTTGACCTTATATTTGCTAATAGACCAGCTACACAGAACATATGTCCTTCAGACTGGACAGTTAATCAAGACATAGCATATGACTCAGACCACTACACAATCCAGTAGACTCTGTTCAACAACATTGAACCATGTGACAATATCTATGGGCTGAGATTTAATATCAAAGACACAGACTGTAAAAAATAGATAGAAGCCTTCAAAGAGGCTTATAAGACTAACTTTCAGGACATTGCTATTATTATGAACAAAGAAGCTAATATTACTGCAGATACCCTAGAAGCTGCCACAACCAGATTGATACAAATATTCAAGCAAGCAAGTATCAAAGTAGCCAAAATCCACAAACCAAGTCCAAAAGCAAAACCTTAGTGGAATGAAGGTTTATCAGAATCAGCTGTACTAATCCAATTGTATGGAGATATCAAACACAGCCAGATAGAGAAAACAGATATATGTGATGTTTATATAAAGGATAAGATTAGACAAACACAAAACTTCTTCAAATGATAGGTATACTAGGCAAAATGCACTTGGGCTAACCAGATCCTAGAAGACATTTCCTCACAGAATATATGGTCTGTATGCAAATGAACTACAGGATACTGCAATTATCTAATGTCTGCTCTCATATATGACTAAGGTATTCTACCAGCAACCATATTACAAGAAAAATGTGACACACTCTGAGATACACTATACCAAGAACCTCTACCTTTCCCAGTTCCAGTAGTAACCAATCTCACCCAAAGAGTACCCAATGAACTTCTCTATACAGAGATTACACACACAGAGGTAAGTGAAGCCTTATTCTTTACCAACTTGAACACAGCATCTGGTCCAAGCCAAATCACATATATACTAATCAAGTGGGCATGGCCAATAGCAGCTAATATAATCATAGTACTCTTTCAAAGATGCCTCAATATAGACTATTACCCAGTTCAATGGAGACAAGCAGTGACAGTAGTATTAAGAAAACCCAACAAAGCTGACTACTCATAACCCTGAGCATATCATCTCATTACTTTATTGGAATGCCTAGGCAAACTGCTGGAGAAAATTGTTGCAAAAAGGCTATCATATATAGTAGGCAGGCATAAGCTAATTCTAGGAACACAATTTGGTAAATAGTCAAACTCTTCCACAATCGATGTAGCCATAATATTTGTACATGATGTACATACTGCCTGGAACCAAAACATAGTAATATCTGTACTGACCTTTGACATTAAAGGCTTCTTTGACTTTGTAAACTACTAATGTCTTCTTTCAGAGATGCAGAAAAGACACATACTACTAGAATACCTCAAATGGACAGCAAAATTCCTAGACAAGCATGAAGCAGCAATATGTGTTGATGGCATCAGAGGAAGCTCAAAACCAGTAAAGAATAGAATCCCCTAAGAATCACCTGTCTTATCCATTCTAGCATTATTTTACTCAGCAGGCCTCCTAGAGATGTTCCAGAATACAAATGCTCTTCTTATGCCTGAACATCTAAAGGCTACAAAGCCAACTAACATAGGTATTCTAATATATGTTGATGACAGCAAACTAACAGTCTCTTCAATGTCAATTTTATCAAATATCACACTCTTAGCTGAGGTATATAAAATTGTTGACCAGTGGCTCTGGAAAGCAGGCCTTGCACTAGACCAGGATAAATATAAAATTATGTATTATACACAACATAAGAAATATAGGGACCTTATGACCTATATTAAACTCACAGAATGAGATGGTTTCAAAACTAAAATTCTAGTAACCCCTACCATACAATGGTTAGGTATCCACTTCAATAGAAAACTCTTCTTCAATGAACATATGAAAAAACTATTAGCCAAAGCTAAAGTAGCTATTGAATATATTGTTATGCTTTCAAATACCATATAGGACCTCTTATACCTGAATCTACACACACTATATAGGACATACGTCCTACCCATCATGATATATGCAAGTGTCATTTAGTAGAAGAAACAAGAAATAACTAAAGCTCTAAGACAAGTCCAGAACCAAGCACTATGTATCATTTGTGTAGCTTTTAGAACTACACTAACTCAAGCCCTAGCAGTTGAAGCTGTAATCCCCCTGATCCACCTCTATTTAGATTACCTGGAGAGAAAAGCTAGCATCTGCTTAAATAAACTAAGTATAACAAACCCAGTCTTACATTATCTTTCTTCTGCTTGGTCTCATTCTAGATACTCAACCTACCAACAGAGCACAGATCACCCTTCTAAAGGAACTACCCAGCTTCTCCAGATAGCAGCACACACAGACCACACCCATGAACAAGTCTTTCCATTCCTTTTCCCCCTCTGGTAAAAAATCCATGCTGATTATTCAAACAGGATCACAATTCAAGACAAAGCTACGTTGGATCACCTACACTTTATCTCACCCCTTAAGACATCTATGAACCATATCATAGTCTATACTGATGGCTTACAAAAGGTGATAAGCAAGAGGACACATAGAACAGGTACTGCAACAGTAGATTTCTACCAGGAGAAAGAGATTTTTAAGAGAAAAATTGGCCTAGGAAATACAGCAGAGGTATATGATGCCAAACAAATTGATCTAGTACTAGGCCTCAAAGCTACAATATCTAGTGCAGAACCCCTATCCATAATATACCATATTCATATATATACTGATAACACTTCAGCTATTGCATCAGTAATGGATCCTTAACCCCGACAGGGCCAGCTACTTGCCCACTCTTTTTACTGAAATATGCTCCAGTAGCTTGAGAAGAAGCCAAACAATACCCTGACAATTATGTGGTGCCCAGGGCACAAAGACATTCTAGGAAATGATTGAGCAGACCAACTGGCCAAACAAGTGACCTTACTTGTCTCACTATCTGAACCAACCATCATATTCAACCTCCACCAAGCACAAGAACACCTCAAAGACAGCTGGACCACCATATAGAGGAATTCCTTCTCACAACAAGGCAGCTGATCAATAGCTAACTGAACCCCTCCATCTCTTTATCCCCTACCCCACTTCTTGGAACTAGTAGACAAAAGAAAGTTATTTGGGCATCTCCTACAATGTAGAACAGGACACAGTTACATAGGTGAATACTACCAAAGACTTGTCTCTTCTACAAACCCAGCATGCCCATGTGGTGAAACAACTCAGATACAAGAGCATATCATCCAGTCATGTCCCATCTATGAAGAATAGCATACTATCCTATACCAAGCATCACAAACACTATATCTACCTGACCTCCTTGGCACCAAGCATGGCATACAAGCCATGGCATCCTTCTTAGAAAAATCTGATGCTTTCACAAAGAATAGCCATTCTCCTCCAACCCCATCACCACCCTACATCACAGATAGACCCCTCACAGACTTTATAGAGACAGATTCCCAAACCTTCACCCAACACAAATGTCAAGGATGGAATTCCGGAGGAAGGAGATATAAGTGATAATTAGAAACCACACTCCGTTCCGGAGTAATGTACGATGCCAGAGAGGGATGTACTTAGCGATGATAAAAAGAAGACTCCGGCAGACTGTCAAGGACGTCGGAGTGGAGAACGACTTATTGAACGACCTTGGCTTCAACTTATATGTTGCACCCCAGTCTCTGGTCGTGATGTTGGTCGCGTATTTCGGAGTGAAGGAAGTCGTCGAGACAGAGGTCCTAAGGAGTCGAGTGAAGGAGCCGGAGTGGACAAGATGAGATTAGGACCAGATGACGTTAATTTACAGACTGAGGAATTACACTGTAACTACTCAGTACTTATAGAAAGTCTGGAATAGGAGGAAAGTAGTCTACTACGCTATCCTACTATTGTTAATATTAGGAGAATAATTAGGGGAAATAAATTATATAATTATCATATTTCCGGAATATGACAGTACCCCCCCCTTTAAGGCTGAGCCCTCGAAGCTTCTATGCATAAGCAATTTAATTATCACCTGACTCCAGTTTTAAAGTTTTCCATTGCGGACTTTTAATCCTGAAATTATACCACCATGTCCTTCAATTCCACCTCGATTGCTAACCTCTCTGACTCCGATGACGAGTCTTATGAGGCTGGGTTGGCAAGAAGACGTGCTGAGGCGGAAAACCTGCTTTGACAGCAGGAAGAGAAGGAACGCCTCGAGTGCCAAGCCCGCAAAGAGGCGAAAATGGCGGAGCGGAAAAGACTAGAGGAAGAGGCGCGCAAAAAACAGGAAGAGGAAGAGATGCGGCGGAGAGAAGAAGATCGCCAGAGAGATCTGGCCAAACGCTTAGAGGCAGATCGCGTCGCTGCCGTGGAACAACAGCGGCACAAGAATTGGTTGAAGACTTTTCTGCTGCCCTCATCTCCTCCTTCCGATGAGGAGATGAACTTAATCGACCTTCCGCCTCTGACCAAGAGGCAACGTGTTCGATACCTGCCACAAGAAACTCTGGAGGCTCGCCAATGACATGAAGAGTTGGCAAGAGAAATGGGGATGTCAGTCGTTGGTGGGGGAAGTCTATGTGAGAGGTGCACGGACTTCAGAATCTTGTGTATTCCCCAAACCTTGCCGTAAGTTTTGTTTGAAT
>Ga0154000_1000288_pt1 | contig 14013 bp, 14 predicted proteins | sample TSNC084MetaG_FD_104674 | JGI IMG/M metagenome (GOLD analysis project Ga0154000, IMG submission 104674) | Attine ant fungus gardens microbial communities from North Carolina, USA - TSNC084 MetaG | ecosystem: Host-associated > Fungi > Mycelium > Unclassified | place: USA: North Carolina, Lumber... | reverse complement strand
TTGGCAGGCAGAATGGCGGATTCACTGCTGACAGGGCTGCGGATAGGACCAGGGCAGGAAGCAGAGGTGGCAATATTAGTTAATGGCTTCGGCGGTACGCCGCTGCAGGAGTTATATCTGTTTAACAATGCTGTGCTGAAGGTGCTGGCTGAACGCGGAGTAAGAGCCAGCCGGATTTATGTGGGGAATTATATGACTAGCATTGATATGGCCGGAGCATCTTTGTCAATATTGAAGCTGGATGAGGAACTAAAACAATACCTGAGCATGTACTGTGACGCACCAGCCTTTATGGTGCGGGGAACGGAAGCGGATTGTTGTTTCCAACCGCTTGAAACTGCGGCAGAAAAAGCTGAGGCTGTTCCCTTTCCAACAGCCGGACAGGAATTTTGCGAAATTGCCGGCAATAAAATCTCGCTGTCTAATATAATTTACCTGATCAATAGAATGGGTGATGTGATTATTGAAAACGAAGTTCCGTTCTGCGAGCTGGATGCTCATGCCGGTGACGGTGATTTTGGCATGAGCGTAGCTAAGGGCTTCCGGAAACTGAAAGAGGAATGGCATGAGCTGGTTAGCAGCCAAAGTGATACTATTGGCCGGCTTCTGGAGGAATGTGCCATGGTTATTATGGAATATTGCGGTGGAGCCAGTGGACCAATCTGGGGGTCAGCTTTTCGCAGCGCGGGTAAAGCTGCCGGAGATATGACGGAGGTAGATGCTGTTCAGTTTGCAGCGATGCTTCAGGCGGCGGTAAAGGGTATTCAGGATATTGGCGAACGTTCTTTTGGACGTGGAGCTGTGGTTGGTGATAAGACTTTGATCGACGCCCTGGTACCATGTGCTGATGTCTGGAGTGTAGAAGCAGGTCAAGGGACTGAGATTGCGGAGATCTTTTCCAAGGCGGCATCGGCGGCGGTTGAAGGTGCAAAGAAAACCGAAGAAATTGTCGCCAGAATGGGAAGAGCCGGAACGGTCGGTGAGAGAAGTATCGGATATCCGGACGCAGGTGCACATGCGCTGGGGGTTATTTTTACTGAGTTGAGTAAGGTAGTGAGATAGTAATAGAAGAGAATTGAAAAAAATCTTGGGATGAAAAGCATGTAAGCCTTCCGTTCCGGGATTTTTCTTTGTGTCCGAGGTATGACAAATTGCTGCGATACCGGAACATGCCGCAGGATCGAATTAGGCATGCATCAAGGTGAAGGGTACGGCATCTGCCGGGCGATCCATGCGGAGCAGAAGGCGTTATTAAACTGCTCACGGGAGAGTATGTTGGTTACACTAGGAGCTTGGGACATAAAGGCCTATAAATTGTAGGACCCATTCTTTAAGAAAAAGTGATATACTAATTATCATATGTGACGCTGGAAATCAGAATAAGAATTCGTTTTTTGACATAGGACCATGAAAATGGAACCCTTAAGTCCTATGTTAAGGGAGAGTTATTTTCATGGGGACATAAGATCCATGATAACCGATAATTGGTGCACTGCCGATGAAATAGCCAAAGAAAATGGTCATAAAAATAAAATTGACATACATAATAATGCCATATGCAGCGATTCCATTTTTACCTGTTATTTTCATAAGCTGAAAATTATATAGGATGTTTACAATTGACGTAGAAAGGTTGGAGGGACTGGTTATCTAGTCGTATCTTTTTTATCCGTCCGGCCTAACAGATAGTCAACAGAACATTCATAATAATTTGCCAGTTTAATTATGATGTCTATAGGAAACTCCCGAATACCTTTTTCATAACGAGAATAAACATCTCTGTGTAGCCCTAAATATGAAGATATATCTTTAATTGTTATGTCATTGTCTATTCTCAAATCCTGGATCCTTTGAAATTTCAAATTATCACCTCCACTACATATAGACAAATTATAACGAATGTGATAATATATTATTCAGGATAAGACCGTTTGGTCTTAATTGGTTAAAAGATTTGGAATTGATTTCATACTGAAAAGATTTTTGAAAAAAATATAGATGTGTGGTATACTAAAACAGGTGCTAAGTAGAAAATTATTTGAATTGGTTGGTGCCCTTTTGTGTTGAGGAGGAAAAAGACTTTGTATAAGAGAAAGGCCGCTTGGCTAAAGCATCTTGATTTTATGCTTTTGGATGTTATATGTCTATTACTTGCTTATACGCTATCTTATTTAACCAGACATAACGGCGGAAGCCCTTTTGAAGATTTTTTGTATCAGCAGATGTGTATGATACTCGTTATTATGAGCATTATGGTGGGTGTTCTGTTTGAAAGTTACAAAGATATACTGCAAAGAGGATATTATAAAGAGTTTAGGTCAGTGTTTATTCATCTTATTATTGTGGCTGGTGGAGTACTTGCCTATATGTTTTTCGTGAAAGAATCAGCTAGTTATTCTCGTATTGCATATATGCAGCTATTTGTATTTAGCGGCGTCTTTATTTTTGCAGAGCGGATAATTTGGAAAAGCATCATTCGCAAACGAGTTGGCAAAAGCGGGATACTGCCCAGGGTATTGGTGGTTACCGACAAAACGTCAATAGAAAGTTGTCTTAGGTCGTTGCTTGATAAAAAATATACTGACTACCGTTTAGCAGGCTGCGTTGTATATGGTTCGGAATTGGCAGGAACAGTAATATGCGGGGTGCCGGTAGTATGCAATTTTGAGGATATTATACCCTATGCAAGAAAGAATATCCTGGATGAAGTTCTGATTCAACCTATTGGGCATGAAGAAGAGTATGGGAATATTATACAGGAGTTTATTGGGATGGGGATAACAGTACATATAGGTATATCCAAAATTTTCGGGGTTCTTCCGAACAAAACAACGGGTAAGTTTGGTGATTATGCCGTGCTGACATCCAGTATACAGAAAGCCAGAATCCGTCAGCTGTTTTTAAAAAGGGTGATGGATATTGCAGGGAGTTTTGTTGGACTTTGTATTACTGGAGTTGCGGTTATTGTTGTTGGTCCTATTATTAAAATACAATCTCCCGGTCCGATTTTTTTCTCTCAGATACGAGTAGGAAGAAACGGGCGGCGGTTTCGGATTTATAAATTTCGCTCCATGTATACGGATGCGGAAGAACGCAAAAAAGAATTAATGGTACAGAATAAGATGCAGGGATTCATGTTTAAAATGGATGATGATCCACGTATTACTCCCATTGGAAAATTTATACGAAAAACCAGCATTGATGAATTGCCGCAGTTCTGGAATATTTTAAAAGGCGATATGAGCCTTGTGGGAACCAGACCGCCAACGGTTGATGAATTTGAACAATATGAGACACATCACCGCGTAAGACTTAGTATTAAGCCGGGACTTACCGGACTTTGGCAGGTTAGCGGAAGAAGTGATATCGTGGACTTTGAAGAAGTGGTAAAACTTGATGAGCAATATATTAGAGAGTGGGATATTGGGATTGACATGAAGATTTTGTGGCAAACAGTTTTGGTGGTATTTGGAGGAAAGGGTTCAATCTGACATTAATAATATTATCAGAATATATATATATATTAAGTTAAGGCAACTATATTGACGAAAGAGTAAAATAACAATATAATGGGTATAGAAGTGTGGATTTTGACTATATTCAGCATGTTGAGGCATTATGAAAGAAAAACATGTTAAGGATAAGAGGCTAATGGTAGGAATTATAGATGTGCACTGTCATATTCTCCCGGGGGTGGATGATGGTGCACAAACGCTGGAAGAAAGTAAAAAGATGCTGGAGTTGGAATATAAAGAAGGGGTGCGAACTGTTTTTGCCACTCCGCATTTCAGACGTCATATGTTCGAAAGCTCTATGGAAAAAATAGAGCAGCAATATCAGAAAGTAAAAGAGATTGCTTGTGGTATTGGAGATGGCATGGACGTCTTTTTAGCGTGTGAATATCATGTAAATATGGAAATGGTGGAGGATTTAAATAACAAAGTTCGCCCTACGATGGCAGGGTCGTCCTATGTGCTTGCGGAATTTTCCGGAGATTCGGATTTCTCTTTTATGAGGGAGCGGGCATATGACTTGATCAGTAATGGCTATAGGCCGATTTTTGCACACGTTGAGCGGTATCGATGCTTGGGGGAAAAGATTGAGCGAGTAGAAGAACTTGCAAGGCTGGGAGCTTATATGCAGGTGAATGCAGGCAGTATCATTGGTGAAGATGGATGGAAGGTTAAGCGTTTCTGTAAAAAAATGATGCAGGAGGATTTATTACATTTTGTAGGTACTGATGGTCACGGGATGAAGCATCGTGTGCCTCATATTGCACAGTGTGCACAATACATGGAAAAAAAGATGGGACAAGCATATGCAAAAAAGATATTGATTGAGAACCCATCTGAAATTATAAAAACACAATAATGAAGGCATAGGAGAGAACAAATGGAACAGATACAGAATAATACTCAAGATGAAATTGAAATTGATTTGCTGGAAATCCTAAGGGTACTGCTCAGCAAAATAGGAGTAATTTTGTTGTGTGGGTTTATGTTTGCGTTGATAACTTTTGGTGTCACAAAACTGTTTATCACACCGCAGTATCAGTCTACAACGAAGATGCTGGTGCTGGCAAAGCAAGCCACAAATGCATTGACTCAAAGTGATATGCAAACCAGTACCTATCTTACGAAGGATTATGCAGAATTGATTAAAAGCCGTACAGTTACCGAAACAGTAATTGCACAGCTGGGACTTGGCATAACACATAAAGACATGCTTGAAAAAATGCGTATCCAAACGCCTACAGACACGCGTATTATTGAAATTCAGATAAGTGATCCGGATCCTTATGTAGCGGCGGAGATAGCGAATTCTATCCGAAATGTCGCATCTGACCATATTCAGAAAGTTATGGATACAGAAGCGGTTAATGTGGTAGAAGACGCGGATATTCCGCAGTTTGCAGCAACGCCCAGTGTCCTGAAAAATATGGTGATTGGAGGAGCTTTGGGTGTTTTTCTTGCTGTCGCAGTTATTCTTATTCAATTTATGACCAATGATACGATTCAAAGCTCAGATGACATTGAGCGCTATTTGAATATGAGTGCTCTTGGTGTCATTCCTCTTACAGAAGGAGAAAAGAAAACCAAGAAAAAGAAAAAACGCAGCAGATTTCTTTTGAGTAGTGCAAACAGGTAATTAAGAGAGGGATAAATCTATGATTGAAGTTACGATAGAAAATGAAAAACTGGATTATTATGGGGAAGAAGCGTATAAATCTTTGAGAACCAATTTGCAGTTTTGCGGAGAAGAACAAAAAGTTATTGCTATCACTAGTTGTACACCAAATGAAGGAAAATCGAGCGTAGCAATGAATCTATGTATTTCGCTGTCAGAAGCAGGTAAAAAGGTACTTTTAGTAGATGCGGATTTGAGAAAGTCAGTATTAGCAGGTAGGGTAAATGTCGGAAAAAAGATAAAGGGTCTGACACATTTTCTTTCCAAACAGGAAGCACTGCAAGATGTGGTTTGCATCACAAATGTGGAAAATTTGCATATAATATTTGCCGGGCCGACGCCACCGAATCCAGCAGAACTTTTAGGAAGTAAAACCTTTAAAAGTTTGATTGTGGCTGTACGAAAGGTTTATGATTATGTAATTATTGACACCCCACCTCTAGGCAGTGTAATTGATAGTGCGATTGTAGCAGATGAATGCGATGGGGCGGTGTTAGTTATAGAAGCAGGTGTGATCAGCTACCGTTTTGCACAGAGTGTCAAAGCACAGCTTACTATGAGTAATTGCCCTATTCTGGGAGCCGTCTTGAATAAAGTTGATAGAACAAAACAAAGTAAATACGGAAGATATGGTAAATACTATGGCAAATACTATGGTAAATACCAGTAGGGGGAAGTATAGTGAGAAAAGTTTTGATTGCAGTTATGGCACTTATTTGCCTGGGGGTAGGAGCAGGAACTGTTTGGTTGTATATTTCTGAAGACAGGCAGGGACCAGAGATTACAATCCCGGATTCAATGATCAGCTATCAGGAAGGCAGTGAGTATGATGCTTTGTTGGAAGGGATCACTGCTTTTGATGAGGTAAGTGGGGATGTGACTGATTCGTTGCGTATTGAGGGGATTTTTCCTAGTATTGATTATAAAACAGCAGAAGTTATTTATGTCGCAAAAGATAATCTGAACAATATAACGAAAAAAAGCAGAATTGTAACTTATGTTCCAAAAGCAGATACTGTTAATTCACAAGTATCATTAGATGATGAGAATGAAATTGTTGATTCTCCAGTAAATTCAGAAATGACTAATGAGGAAACGGAAATGCCAAGTGCTACGGTATCTCCAGAAGCGGTGCTGACAGAAACACCCAAACCAGGTGCACCTCAAATCACATTAACTGATTCTGAAGTAACGGTGCAGCGAGGGACAGCAGTGAATCGTTTGATTTATGTAAAAGATATCACGGATGATAAAGATGATCGTCAGGAGCTATTTCGCAATATACAAATAGAAGGAGATATCAATACGGCAATTGCAGGAAGTTATGAATTAACTTATTATGTGGTGGATTCTGACGGAAATAAATCAAATCAGGAGAAACTTATCGTAATAGTACAATAGTACAATATTGAGAGGGCATATAAGTGGGTGTACTTGTTATTGATACTGGATAGCCTTGTTTAAATCATATTACTATTTGATGTTGATGAAAATTATTTTTCATCACTATTTGTTCTGCCGCTTGGCGGCGGGATGAGGATATATGGAGAATAAAGTATTATATTGTTTTGCAGAACTATATTTCGATGGTTGGAAAATCAAAGAGATATTTAATGATGGGAGTGGCTAAAGTGGATAACAAGGGATTCAACCATGAAAAATTAAGAATAGCCATGCTAGGTCATAAAAGAGTACCATCTCGTGAGGGCGGTGTAGAAATAGTAGTAGAGAAACTTTCTGTAAGGATGGTTGAAGCAGGTCATGAGGTTACGCTTTATAACAGGAAGGGACACCATGTGAGTGGAAAAGAATATGATACAGAGTCTAGTAAGTCAAAGCAAACATTTTTTCATGGAGTAAAAATTGTTACAGTACCCACTATAGAAGTGAAAGGATTAGCAGCGTTAACATCCTCCTTTTGCGCCACGATGAAAGCGATTTTCAAACATTATGATTGTATCCACTATCATGCCGAAGGTCCAAGTGTAATGCTGATTATCCCACATATACTTGGAATCAGAACAGTAGCAACTATCCATGGATTGGACTGGGCAAGAAGTAAGTGGGGTGGATTTGCTGCGCAGTATTTAAAATTTGGCGAAAAAATCGCAGCAAAGTTTGCGGATGAAGTAATCGTTTTAAGCACTAATAATCAAAAGTATTTTAAGGAAACATATAACAGGAATACAGTATTTATTCCCAATGGAATTTCAAGACCGATAAAAAGAGAGGCACAGTTAATAAAAAAGAATTGGAAATTAGAGCCTGACAATTATATTTTATATTTAGGGAGAATTACCAGTGAAAAAGGGTTGGAATACTTAGTTAATGCCTATCGTAATGTCGATACCAATAAGAAACTGGTAATTGCCGGAGGCGCCAGTGATACCGATACTTTCATGAATAAATTAAAAGCATTGTCATCGAATGATGAACGAATCATTTTTACCGGATTTGTTCAAGACGAATTACTGGAGGAGTTGTATAGCAATGCTTATCTCTATACATTGCCAAGTGATTTGGAGGGAATGCCCCTTAGTCTATTAGAAGCAATGAGCTATGGGAATTGCTGTTTGACTTCAGATATTGAGGAATGTGCTGAGGTCGTAGAAAACAAGGCTGTTTTATTTAAACAAGGTGATGTAGACGATTTGGAAAATAAGTTACAAATGCTTTGTGATGATGAAGTATTAGTGAAAACATTTAAAGAGAATGCAGTAGATTTTATTTGTGATAAGTATTGTTGGGAAGATGTAGTTGAGATGACGATTGAATTATATAGAGGACAACCTTAAATGGGGGGAATGCAATGAAGAAACTAAATGGTACAGTCATAGTTACATACAGGTGTAATGCACGTTGTACTATGTGTAACCGCTATAAAGCTCCGTCTAAGCAGGAGGAAGAAATTTCAATAGAAACGATTAAGAAATTGCCGCCAATGTATTTTACAAATATTACCGGTGGCGAACCGTTCATTCGTACGGATTTAAAGGATATTGTGCGTGACCTCTATAAGAAATCAGATCGTATTGTTATTTCTACAAATGGCTTTTTTACAGAGCGTATTATCGATCTTTGCAAAGAATTTCCGGATATTGGCATTCGTATCTCCATAGAAGGGCTGGAAGAAACAAACAATACAATCAGAGGATTGGATGATGGCTTTAACCGTGGTTACACAACCCTGAAAAAACTTGTTGAAATGAACATGAAAGATGTAGGTTTTGGCATGACCGTTCAGGATGCCAATGCTAAAGATCTTGTGAAATTATACAAACTCTCAGATGAGATGGGTATGGAATTTGCCACGGCATCTCTTCATAACAGTTTCTATTTTGTAGAAGCAAAAAATATCATTCATGACCGGCTGATGGTAGGACAGCAGTTTGAAGATTTAGTCAATGAATTGCTCAGATCTAATAGTCCTAAGAAATGGTTTCGCGCATATTTCAATCATGGTTTGATTCATTATATCTTTGGGCAAAAAAGATTGCTGCCCTGTGATATGGCATTTGATACTTTCTTCATTGACCCTTACGGAGATGTGATGCCATGCAACGGGACTAGGGACAAGGAAGTTATGGGAAATCTGAATCGGCAAGAGTGGAATGAATTGTGGAATTCACAACAAGCTGAAATCATACGTAGTAAGGTGCGGCACTGCGATCGTAACTGTTGGATGATTGGTTCGGTTTCTCCAGCTATGAAGAAGTATATCTGGACACCGGCTTTTTGGGTTATTCGTCATAAGTTTTTACATTTCTATAAGGATAAAAAATATAGTATGTATGAGAATAAAATTGTTAGAGATTATCATGAGGGTAAGATTACGAAAGAAGAGTTAGATGCTTGTTCTACTTGTGATATGTGCTCAGTTGTCAATAATGGCCTGAGTGAAGTTAGTAAAGCCCAATTAAAACAAAAGACGGGAGAAGAAATTGTTGATGCAGATATTGCAGGACAAATGAAAAAATAAGCTGGAGGAGAAGTGCATGGAAACACATAAGTTGAATAGACTTCAAAAAGAAGAACTTAAAATATTCAAGATTTTCATCAAGATATGCGAAGAAAATCATTTGAAATACTTTATATGCGGAGGAAGTTTTCTTGGGGCTGTTCGGCATAAAGGTTTTATTCCATGGGATGATGATATTGATGTAGCTATGCCCAGACCAGATTTTGAAACATTTTTGAAAATTGTTCCTGAATTGTTACCTTCTAATTTATACTTAAGTACATATAAATCAGGTGCAGAACATATCACTCTCGTAGCAATGATTATCAATAAAAACAAAGAATTTACTTTAAACAATTCGACTAAACAGGTAAAAACAGGTGCATGGATGGATATTTTAGTCATAGATGGCGCTCCAGAATCAGGGATTAAGAGAAAAATATTTGGTATTAAATATATGTATTACCGTATGATGAGCCAATTTGCCCATTTTGATGAAATTGTAAATTTGAATAAAGAAAGACCCTGGTATGAAAATATTGCAATAAAATTTGCTCAAATAACAAAGATTGAAAAACGATTAGATCCGGTAAAAACAGGAGATAAATTCCATGAATTCCTGAAGTCTAATCCCTATGAAATAAGTAAAGAAGTTGCTACATTTATGGGTGCTGCAAAAATGCACGAAATTTTGCCTAAAGAATGTTATGGAGAAGGAACTGATTATGAATATGAGGGTATGCTTATAAAAGGTCCTGATTTGGCAGATATGTATTTAAGTCATTTTTATGGAGATTATATGACGCCGCCACCTGTGGAGCAAAGAAATCGTCATAATGTTAGGGGGGATGATAACAAATAGAAATGTCTGATACAAATAGAAAATGTTAGGAAATCAAATCATGAAAAGATTAAATGAAAATAATTGTGGCGATATAATGTCACTAGAGGAACTTCAAAAAATTCAATTAAAAATGTTAAAGACATTTGCTGATTTTTGTATAGAAAATGATATTCGGTATTACCTTTCAGGGGGAACGCTCTTAGGAGCTATTCGCCATCAGGGTTTTATACCTTGGGATGATGATGTTGATGTTAATGTTCCCAGACCAGATTGTATAAAATTGCAGGAGTTGTCTTGTGGTCATATAGGTCCCTACATTTTGCAAAAGCCTGATGTATTTTCTCCATATCATGCAGAATCTTGGAGATTATATGATCCTTCTGTAGTTATAGCTAGTAGTTTAGGTGGAACAAGTAAAATGCCCGTGTACTATGCTGCATTTATAGATATCTTCCCTATTGAGGGACTTCCGTCATCCAAAATCAATATTTGGCTACACTATTTTAAACTTGTCTGTATTCGTAAATTAATGCGTTGTTCTACCGTAGAATATTGGTCAGGCAAGAATTTTCCGGCTAAAATATTCCATTTAGTAGCCGGTCCTTTTGCAAAGATGGTTGGATATAAAAATTGGTATAAATGGATGCAAAGGATTGTAGCAAAATATTCTTTTGATGATTCGGAACTCATTGGAGTTATGACAGCGCCAGTTCATACGACAGAGGAAATAATAAGGAAACAAGATTATTTAGAACCCATATCAGTTAAATTTGAAGGATTCGATTTTTGTGCTCCATCAAATTTTGATGTTTATCTTACGCAGTTATATGGTGATTATATGAAAATGCCCCCAAAGGGAAAACAGGTATCACATCATAGTTTTAAGTTTTATCATTATAGAGAATCAGACTAAACTACACATGCAAACATTCGGCTTGTATTGAATATGTTTATTGTCACAGTCTGTACTAAAGGAGGTATTATGTGACTCTTGCAGAGAAAAAGTTGTTTACTGTATCTGAACATGGAACAGAATTATCAAATAAAAATATAAAAAAAATTATATACACAATGCTACAAGAAATTGTAATGATTTGTGAAGAGAATGGGATTTGTTATTATCTTTCGGGAGGAACACTTTTAGGAGCTATACGTCATCAGGGTTTTATACCGTGGGATGATGATATAGATATTAATATCCCAAGACCTGATTGTGAAAAACTGATGCGCATTTCTAAAGAAAAACTCAAAAATTCTATATTAATTGGAGCTTCAGAAGACAATCCTACAGGATGTGAATATTGGAGAGTATATGATTTCAACACCATAGTTTTTGATTCTGGTGGAGAAAATTTAAGAACTTATCCTTTGTTTATAGATATTTTTCCAATTGATGGTCTCCCATCGAGTTTTATAGGAACAAAAATATTTTATTTTATAATTAATTGTATTCGTAAAATGATGCGAATCTCAAAACTGGATAAATGGTCAAAAGCTAATACTAAAGGAGCATATATATTCCATGTCTTGGTAGGACCTATAATTAAAAAAATTGGTTATAAAAAATGGTTTTATTTGCTACAAAAGGTTCAAACACATTATGGATATGAGGAAAGTGCATATGTTGGTGTAACTACATGTAGAAAGCATACAATTGTAGAGAGAGTAAAAAAAGAGGTATACGGTATTCCGGTAAAAGTACAATTTGAAGGTTCTGATTTTAATGCACCTGCAGATTATAATACCTATCTTATGCAACTTTATGGTGATTATATGAAAATACCATCGATTGAAAAACAGGTTTCGGTTCATGAATTTAAATGCTATATGCGAAAAGGAGAAGTTTAATATGAATATAGTTTTGTTAACTGCCGCTGGCAGCTCTACAAGGATGCATCAAGATATTCCGAAACAGTTTATACATGTTAATAATAAACCGGTACTTATTCATACTATGGAGGCCTTTCAACGTCATCCTAGCATTGATGCTATTATTGTTGTTACTTTGAATTCATGGAGTGAAGTTTTATGGGCTTATGCAAAGCAATTCAACATTAGCAAATTGAAATGGGTAGTACCTGGAGGGGATACTGGTCAAGAGTCTATTAGAAATGGGTTAAACAAACTTAAGGAAGAAATTTCACCGGATGACGTGGTAATGGTTCATGATGGTAACAGACCCTTAATATCTAGTGAAATTATTTCGGATAGTCTGGCTACATTCGCTAAGTATGGTAGTGCGGTTGCAGTAATTCCTTGCACAGAAGTTGTCTTTGAAAGTGATGATGGCACATCTTCATGTGTATCAACATCTCGTGAAAAATTATTTAGGACACAAACTCCACATACATATAATTTAGATGATTTATTAGCAGCCCATTTAGAAGCTGAAAGAAGAGGGATAGAAGAAACGGCGGCTTCTTGTATGTTAATGAAAGAATTGGGTAAAACTATATATTTTTCAAAAGGTTCTGAAGAAAACTTGAAAATAACGACTTTAGATGATTTAAAGATATTTAAATCTTTGCTTCATACTCGTCAAGATCCATGGATTAAAGAGTAATCGAGTATATTGTTTAAAGACCAAGGAGGTATTTATTCATGAAATATACTAAGGAGTATATATCTGATCTTCATAAGATTCAGGAGGTCATACCTGATTTGTCATTAATTAGAAACTCAAAAATTTTAATTACAGGTGCGGGGGGGCTAATTTGTTCTGCTATTATTGATTTTATTATGCAATATAATGATTCATGTGATGCAAAAATTCAGTTTTATATAGCAGCTAGAAATGTTAGCAATATAAAAGAACGATTTGGTACACGATTTCAACGAGATGATTTTAATTATTTTAAGTATGATGCAACAAAACCATTAATGGTGGAAGAAGAATTTGACTATATAATTCATGGAGCTAGTAATGCAAATCCTGCAAAATATGTGGAACAACCCGTTGAAACAATGCTTGCAAATTTCATAGGGATTAATAATCTTTTAGAATATGCCAAAAATCATCATGCTAAACGAGTTTTATATATATCTTCGAGTGAGGTATATGGAAAGAAAGATGATGGAACCCCCTACCATGAAAACGACTATGAATTTGTGGATATATTGAATCCCAGAGCTTGCTATCCTTCTGCCAAACGAGCTTCTGAAACATTGTGCGTAGCATATGGAAAGGAGTATGGGATTGAAACTGTTATAGTAAGACCAGGTCATATATATGGTCCCACAGCAACAACGACGGATAATCGTGCTTCTTCACAATTTCTACGTGATGTGATATCTGGTCACGACATTATAATGAAAAGTATGGGATTACAAATTAGATCATATTGTTATGTCCTTGATTGTGTCTCTGCAATTATAACAACATTGATAAATGGAGAGCCTAGTAATGCATATAACATTTCTAACCCAAATTCTGTTACAACTATTTGTCAACTAGCAGAATGCTTTGCAAAATTAGGTGGTAAAAAAGTTGTTTTTGAAGTGCCGACCGAGATTGAAAAAGCAAGTTACAATTTAATGGATAATTCAAGCTTAGATTCTAAACGTTTAGAAGCTTTGGGCTGGAGAGGGTTATATGATTTAGAGCAAGGTGTTACATCAACACTAAATTTTTTTAGGAGAATTACGTGATATGGAATATTATATGTCATATAATAAGAGAAATAATCATAATACTGCTGGTGCTAAAGCACCAGCCGATATTGAAACCTTAATGCAAATTCGAGGTGCTAAAGCAATACATATTATTAAATATGATAAACATGGTACTAAGATTCAAAAAATATTTGGGTCATTAATCAATTTTGTAAATTGGTTGAAAATATACTTGACTTTGCGGGAGAATTCCATTTTACTAATTCAACATCCATATTATAAGGGGATTCGTTTTCCTGTTTACTTTATTAAAAAGGCACAATCTGAAAAAAGGGTAAAAGTTATTGTGCTTATTCATGATTTGGAATCTATTAGAGGAGGAATTACAGATATTGTTAAAATTCAAAAAGAT
>Ga0154000_1000286_pt1 | contig 14058 bp, 15 predicted proteins | sample TSNC084MetaG_FD_104674 | JGI IMG/M metagenome (GOLD analysis project Ga0154000, IMG submission 104674) | Attine ant fungus gardens microbial communities from North Carolina, USA - TSNC084 MetaG | ecosystem: Host-associated > Fungi > Mycelium > Unclassified | place: USA: North Carolina, Lumber... | reverse complement strand
GCGATGAAAATATCTCCAAAGGCGTCGAGTGTTGTAAAATTGAAACATCGTTATGTATCATGCCATCCCTCATGAGTGAGGAAGAACGGGTCAAGAAATCAGGGGTTAATCAACCGCTCGGAGAGCCAAGGTTTTAAGCAGAGAAGAACACCAACCATCATTCCTTTAGAATTTTTCAGGCTGGTGATGATGAGGTCTTTCGAATAAAAGAATATTAAATCAGAACGGATTTGCATTAGCTATTGACAGCGTGCGGCAATGGAGCTCGTCGGTTAGACAGCATTTGTTAATTGACATTAACCACGGACATGGGACTGGATCATTAAGATTGAACCCAAAGAAAAGAAGCCAGGCAGTGAGAAACGCTATGCAATTGCACGAAATGTACAATGATGTCAGAAGATCATGCGAGCTCGCAGAACGTGGGGAAGTGGTCATGGCGGCGCGAGGGACAAATTATTATTGTTTTGTTAGGTTGTTGTCTCGTGTCGTATCCTCCATTCGGAGTTTCGAGATGATTTCCTCTGATTTTTCGAACTCGAAGCACTGTCGCAAATATCGATATAAAAGGCATCGCGAGTGGTAGGGATTTGAATCATATACCAATAGATGAATAACATGGGCTCATTGAAAGAATGGAGATAACGATAGCATCGTCGACTTCTGAGCCCGGCAGGGTGGGGTGAAGAACGATCACTGGATGAATAAGCAAACGGGTCAACAGTTGTTCCGAGATAATAAGGCTTCTAGTCCTGCAGCTATGGTTAAAACAGATGCGCGGCTATGACGAGAGCATTACAATATCAGACTGACACTGGACTTGTCTCTTTCCACCTGAACGGCTACACTGAAACATACGGTCTGAACAGACCGCATATCGCCGCCAATTGATTCTCCGCCATTGTCATAAATACATTACCAGTCACAAGACACCTGGTATATACGAGTAAGGTATATAAGAAGCAGGTTAGCGCGTTCTATGCTCCGGCTTCGTTCTTCTGCTGAACATGAAGATCAAGTTTCTGTGGTTTTCGCTCCTTCCGATTGCCCTTGCTGTAACCAGCAACTCCTCAAGAGATGCCATTTCATCGTCGGCAGCTTCAGTTGCAAATTCTACAGGTTTATCGGTTTCCAGGAGTGTTGACACGTCAGTTGCGGCCTCATCGTCATCCATAGTATCAAGCTCGGTCGTAGTCAGCGCATCATCAAGTGCGGTTTTGACGCCGTTGACAACCATAAAAAGCAGCTCCAGAACCCAACCGATCATCAAGCCCCTTGTTACTCCGACCACCTTCACTCCTTTCCCTGTGGCATCAGAGCAAGCCGTGAATGGGGTTTTTGATGTCACAGATCCAAGCCGGCCACCTCCAGTAAGAACGCCAAACTTGAATGCAAAAAAGACGACTGAATGTGTCACAGGTTGGTTCATCTGTGATCCCAGACTTCGGTCCAGCATGGGATATCGCATACAAGAAAGCTAAAGCAAAGGTGAGGTGCATGACCGTTATCAAAACAATGTACCATCATCACCGACATTCGATCAATTTTCTTTACAGGTTTCTTTGTTCTCACTGGAGGAGAAGGTCAGCGTTGCCACGGGTGTGGGATGGATGAATGGCCGTTGTGTGGTAAATCTTGAATATAGTTGGAAATCAAAGTGTGATTGACTTAAGATCCAAAGGGCAATATCCCCAGTATTGACCCAATTAACGGTCGGGGGTGGCCTGGCTTATGTCTCGAGGTTTGAACAGTAACTTCAATTCCAAATACTTGTGCTCATTAATGGCTAATCAGGATTCCCCACTTGGTGTTCGCTTCGCCGATTTTGTTACAGGTTTTCCATCAGGGATAAACACTGCCACCACGTTTAACCGGCGTCTCATTCGTGAGCGTGGTGTCGGAATTGGTCAAGAGCACCTTGGGAAAGGCGTTCATGTTGCGCTTGGACCTATGATGAACCTAGGTCGGGTGGCTGGAGGTGGCCGAAACTGGGAAGGTTTCGGTGCAGATCCTTACCTGGCAGGGGAAGCCGCCTATGAAACCATACTCGGAATGCAACAAGCTGGCGTACAGGCCTCTGCCAAGCATCTGGTAAACAAGTCGGTGGATGCAATTAGGCTGTGTGAAAATGCATACTGACCTGGTCTTAGTGAACAAGAGCAGAGACGAATGTCTTCGAGCTCAAATGTCGATGATCGGACTCAACATGAGATCTATACTCATCCATTCTTGAGGAGTGTGATGGCCGGTGTAGCTAGTATCATGTGCAGCTACAGTGCGTGAACTGCTCATAGGCAAGGTATTAAGGATTTGCTGACGCAGGTTAGACCTCATCAACGGTACTTTTGCATGCGAAAATGAGAAGATCCTGAACAATATAGTAAAGGTTGAGTACGGTTTTCGGGGCTGTGAGTGCCTTTGTCACAGATTTCCTTTTTTTGCTCAAAATATCTACTAGATATCGTGTCTGATTGGTCAGCGTAAGTTTTTTCTTTATGGGAAAACAGGAGCAAGGCTCACAGTGGTGGCAACAGGACGATGTCTACTTTGTCAGCTGCTGCCGGTCTTGATGTGAACTGATTGTCTGATTGTCTTGTGTCCATATCTGATTGGCTGATAGATGACGATGCCAGGTGATATTACCTTCCAAAGTGGTGACTCCTACTTTGGAGGCAATCTCACAGCTTTCGTCAACAATGGGACCATTCCTGAGGCGCGCGTTGACGACATGGGTACGAGCTTTGGAGTAGTAAATCACCTGTCCCTGACTTATCTCATCAAGCTACCCGTATTCTTGCCGCGTGGTATTTGCTTCGTCAAGATGCTCCAAATTATCCAGCTATCAACTTCGATGCTTTCAGGCCAGACGATGACTCTGTTAACCAGCATATTGATGTTCAAGCTGACCATGACAAAGTTGTTCGCGAAATCGGAGCTGCGAGCATCGTCCTTCTGAAAAACAAGAAAGGAGCTCTCCCCCTGAAGAAGCCACGCAGTCTTGTCCTTATTGGAAGCGATGCAGGGCCAGGCCATGCTGGACCCAATGAATTCCCTGACCACGGTGGCCTAGATGGTGTTCTTTACATGGGGTGGGGGTCTGGAACCGCCAACTTGACATATCTGATTACAGTGTGTACATTTGCCTTTGAGTCTTGACTTCCCTGACTCTGCTTAGCCTCGTGAAGCGATTCAAAGGCGTGCGAGAGAAGACCATACGAGTGTCTTTTGGTTTTTCGATGACTTCAACCTCGCTAGGGCTGGTAATGTCGCAAGGAAAAAGAGTGCCGCTCTTGTTTTCATCGCTGCTGACTCAGGAGAGGGTTACATCACAGTTGATGGTAATGCGGGTGATAGGCAAGCGTTCATCCGTATGACAATCGTTGTGTTATTGAGAACTCAACCACAGAAAAAATCTGACAGCGTGGCACGGTGGTGATGCACTCGTTGAGGCTGTGGCTGCCCAGAATAACAATACCATTGTTGTCGTACATTCGGTTGGCCCTCTCATACTTGAGCCTTGGATCCAACACCCCAACGTTACAGCTGTATGCCTTGCCTTCGTCTCTTGTAGTAAACCCCTGACATTGTTATAGGTCCTTTGGGCTGGTGTGCCTGGCCAAGAAGCTGGTAACTCGCTTGTTGATGTCTTGTACGGAGACTGGAACCCTTCTGGAAGACTACCTTATACCATTGCCAAGCGTCCTGAAGATTACCCTGCTCAAATTATAACTGGAATCGGTATCCCAGGAATTATATCCATCCCTTATACCGAGGGCCTTGAAATTGATTATAGGCACTTTGATGCTGTGAGGATTCTAGAATCTTTTGATCAACGAGGACTAATTTCTCTGTAGCATGGTATCGAGCCTCGCTTCGAGTTCGGTTTTGGGTTGAGTTATACCGATTTTGAGTACTCTAGACTGTCTATCACTAAGCTTCCTACGAATGGGGGCGATATTGCTGCTTCTCAGGCTTGGGATCGTGGGGAAGCCAGTCCTCAAGTTGAAGGCGGCTCCGCCGCTGCTTGGTGAGTACACCTCCATATCTATTGTGCTGCCATGTCCTGACAACTCCATGAAGGCTTCACCGTCCCTTATACGAGGTTTCCTTCTCTATCAAGAACATTGGTGACCTCTTGGGCGCTGAGTCGCCTCAACTGTACCTCAACCTCCCGAAATCATCCGGAGAACCCCCTGCTGTACTACGTGGATTTGACTCTGTCGTTATCAACAGTGGTCAAACTAGGCGAGTGACGATGATGTTGTCAAGGTACGATTTGAGCATTTGGGATGTTGTCGCACAGGGATGGAGGAGGCCGCAGGGGACTATTGGTGTGACTGTTGGTGCTAGCAGTCGCGATAAAAGGTTGAAATCGACTTTGCATTTCGATACCTAGAGTATTCAACTTTCTCTTGGATCATGCCCAGTTTTCCTGCTTTTTTCCCGATATCGGACTGCTGTGTTTGTATAGTACAGTATAGTGTTATTGTACACAATCTGTATTAAAAAAAGAATGTCAACTTTCTGCATGTATACTGATAAAAACTTGGTGCCCCCTTATTTCGGCCTTTCTAAAATCTAGAAAGTCGAGACTAGTCTTAGATCACTCAGACTACTATAGGGCACGCAGACGCAGATTTTTTTATTTGAGTAGGTCCTGAATATTGGGTTGGAGGAGAGTGAATCCTGGAGACACTTGGAAATACTAGGATGAATACTACAAAGAGCATGAATTGATTGCAAAGGTTAAGATGAAGCTAAAAAGTGCAGCTAAACTCTAGTGCAGTCCCAGAATGAATCCGAGCGTGTCAGGCATGCCTTTATTTGTGGGGTCATTGATGAACTCGACCATGTGTCAAGAAGCCAGCGGATAAACTGCCAAGGACAGCCCCTAAAAGCGGGGAATGATGGAAGCCTTAGTCGATGCAAGGTAGTGGATGAAAACCATTCCTTGGAAGTGAGTAGGAAATTCACCCATTCAATAGCTGACTCGGGTCAGAGTCGAGGCGGTCCATGTGTAAAACTCAGCGTCTTGGAAACAAAAGTAAGTCAGAGACAAATGTGTTGCAAATGTATCTCATCAATTATAGGAACAAGGGCATTTTATTTGATAGGGGCACTTCCGAGACTGCCATTAGGTTCTAGTCGGCCACTAGATTGTTTCATCCGGTGCAAGAATTTACATTATATGTTGCTCCGATAGCGGACCAAAAGCAAAATTTTCAGATGTTGCCCTTGCTTATTTGTCATCTCAAGATAGTAAATATATGTTCTGAGACTGGTTGGAGGTGAAAGATTTTTTTAAACCTCATTTCATCTATCCAAACAGCTTTAATATTTAGCCTCAGGTAACAGAAAACTCAGCTGTCACCTCTGCGGATAACGACTGAGGTCTACAGGATGTGAAGTGGCATCATATCTAGTTACGCGTTCATGGTTAAATTAATTTATCCATTTGTGTCGCGGATATGACGTCTCCTTCGTTCCTACACTTCGCGAGTGGGTCAGTCCATTCCAACTTGGGATGTTCCAGAGAATACATCAAACTCATGACTCAGACTCATGACTCATAATCATGAGTCCTATTGTCTTCGCGAATGGATTGTAATGTAAGGGTCGTACCCCTGTCACAGATAAATAAAATGTGACAATCCTCCGGGTCACGGGATGCGCAGGATTTTTGTGTATAAAATGCTGAAGCTTTTTTCGTATCAGTCAGTCGCTTATGCCTCCCTCGTTAAGCTTTGCATTTTTCTCCCGCGTCATGTACACGCCATAGTGGCGGTTGAAAGTGTCGTATGCTGTTTACGTGAACGCCTGGTGGATCATGGCTTATTGCATGCATTGGATCACATAGTGGGTCGATGACTTACTGACTGGTACACTTCTGACATCCTGTAGGTGGAGTGCCTTGCATTGTGCTGCGGCAGCCTGATGAATGGCGTCTGGCATCATGCTCTGGTGACACTGACTTTCTTGTCTACTATTGTATGGAGTGCCTGGCATCGTGTTGTGGCAGCTTGATAACTGGTGTCCAGCATTGTGATCTGGTGGGACTGATGATTGTGATGCCTGGTAGCATTGGTTCTGTCTTCTGATCCATGCGGTGCGTTAACATTGTATTTGAAATGACGAGGCTCTGACGTCGTGTAGGTCAAGGGTTCAGCATCGTACTGTGGTAGACCAATGATCGACGTCCAGCATCATGTTCCGGCGACCTGATGATTGGCGCTCGGCATAATTTGTGATGCGATGGTGCGTGGTTGACTTACTAATGCAATCTTGGTATCACCTTGTAGGTCAAATGTTCCTTGGTATAGAATATGATGCTGTGGACAAGACGGTGCGTGATCAATTTACTAACGCAATCTTGAGATCGTTTTGTAGGTTGAAAGCCCAACATCCTCATCGTCAAAGTTCTGCGGTGTGTTCCGGCGGCCCCTGTCATTGGTGAATGGTATCATGAGCTCCTTGCTAGGGATTAGATTGTACGTCATATTTGGTTTCTTATGAAGTGTGTGGTATTATGTTGCAGGTGCCGGCCACGGTGAATGTTGTGTTGTGCACAATGCACTGCTGGTATGATCTGGCTTGAAAGGTGGGTGTTCATTTCCTCATAGGAATATGACGGACTGTAGGTCTTTGCATTGATTGGTGTTAATCATCGAAGCCACCAGACTACGATGATTAACACATGGCGTGATGAGTTACATGTTCTGCATCACAAGGTATGGCAATCTTTTTCAGACAGAGCATTGGTCTTGACATCTATCCCATGGGGTGAATGCCAAGGACAAGTTTTTTCTCCTGGTCGGGTCACCTTGACAAAGTGACCTGTCATGCGCCCTTGACGTGGGTCAGGAGCTCAGTAGGCTCCATTCTCTGAGTGGAGCTGAAGCTAACAGCATGCCCAGTCTTATAATAAATACTATGTTGATAATTTTTTGTATGTTTTTGGTTGTTGTGAATGAATTCATTTCCCGTTCATGCATGTGTGGTTGGACTGGACATTGAGTAATTGTTATGAGCGGCTCATCACTTGCAAAAGTATGAACAGGTGATAAGATACTGATCAATAATCTTTCAGCAATCTTTCATTAAAGGGCTCGGACTATAGCAGGGGCCTGAACACAATCATATAGCGCGATTGAATTATACCGGACATGACTGCCTGGATGCCTATCTTCTTCCAACAACGCAATGGCTATCGCCCGTTGTCCCACTGGTCTGATTGCAGATTCGGCCACAGGACAAGCAAGGTTTGGAGATTGCATGTGGAATCAATTTCTCCTTACACCGAAGTCGAACATTATTGTGTAATTATAGTACATGGACAAGATCGTCACTGTCAACAGCTGTCATTGAGGGCACGATCTCAGCAGAAGAAACCATGACTCGGTCGCAGGCATTTACAGAAAGTTCATTGTCCATCTGTTGAGGCTTATGAGCTCGAGGCTGAGCTGTGAATAACATATCCTGAGGCCATGAGCTTGTATTGCTGGTCAAACTGCCGAGGACAGCTGCTAGAGGCGACAACAAGTCGAGATAGCGTGAATGATGGTGTCAAAAAAGTTGTCCCGAATTTATGTTGATGGCTACCTCCATTACTCGTAATGTAGCAATATAGATCTACACTCACACGTTGGTTCGGTGTCAATGGTCCCCTCTTCATACTGGTTCACGAGACGATACATAAAAGGGTTTGGCGAAACTCAAAGCCATGACCCCCAGACTGCAAAAGACGATTCAGTTGAGTGCTTTTTTTTGGTGGGGCAATGTCTTATTACAAAATGGCTGTACCGCTGTATGAGGCAAGGACATGCACTTGTTCCGAGCAGGACTCTGTGTTATGCGATCGCTTCATGGTTTTTGATTCCTGGGGAATGGTGCTTCTCGCAAAGAAAACAGATGTCTAATTTCGAGTATGGTGGAGATATAATATTGAGGGACTTCCCAACGACGCGCCACAACACCCCAATTTCAATCACACTAATCATTTGTCTCCTGATCGTGGGAGGCAAATAAAGGGTTTTCTGGTTGCCTATTCCTCAGGCAGACAAAGTGTTCCTCCTCGGGGCCTTCGTGGGGGTACATTCGTCAGGCGAAGTGGGAGACCTGTATATAAAAGGCGGTAGCTTTTTTTTGTGGACTTTCTCTTGCAATATCCTCTGACGAACCTAGTGCCTGGCATGGAAGACACCTGCTTGTTTCTATGCTTTATCTCATATGCTGCCTACCGTCCGGACGAGATTTACGAGATTTACAAGATAGAGGCCAGAAACGAGGGGTAAGGGCGATTGATTACAGAGCTGAACCAGATGCGTCGTCTATCCATTCATACAATTCTGACATCTTGTAGGTCAAAAAAGAGGATCTACAGGTAAAGGTACTCTTGAAAGCAATCCTCTAGTAGTTTTCGGAACCACTGGAATACTCGTAGGGAATTGTTCTTCTTTTCTTAAGGGACAATTTGCTTATCAAAGGCTTGTTGATCAATAGAGAAAGATATGTGTAATCCCGTGTTTGCGCCGTTTCATCACGTGACGAGAAGCAAAACTAGCGGCATGGAGTCCTTGGTCATAGCAAAATTTTCATGCTTTGCAACCTTCTCCGCCAGCAAACGCGTCTTGTGCTCTTCCCCCGAGTTTTCTTCTCACCGGCTAGGCAGTGCCAAAGGCACACTGTTGCAACAATCCAGCGGGCCTTCTTTCTGTCTCATGCTACCCTTCAAGAAGATCGTCCAGCGGTAGACACTGATACCTCTGAAGGTACCGAGGAAAGCTCGCTGGATGCCAGAGAAAGACTTCGGAATCCGAATAGAGCTGAATCGGAACCATTCGATAATAAAAATTGCACTACCTTGTGGCTTGCAAATTTGCACTTCAGGGCCAACGCTGAGGATATTTACGAATTATTCAAAACATATGGCCACGTAAAAGGAGTACATTTTCGTAAGTTTTGTCTTTCTATTATTGAACTTCCGTATCGTGGCTGATATCGAGCCTCTAATTCAGCTAGGGATGCAAGGGGTTTGAAAAGTGGGCGTGCCTTCGTGGAATTTTCTTCCGCTGAAGAAGCAAACCGAGTATATGAATCGTCTCAAGAAGAACCCTTCGTGCTCAAGGAGAGGCTGGTTCGCATGGAATTTGCCAAAAACCCGCCAAGGACATGGATTCCTGATCACGACAACATAAAACCCAATAATACCATCTATATAGCCAATTATCCCCACCCGGGTGATGAAGCCTCGCTGCTCGCATTGCTCCACAAATTCGTCACTCAAATCTCGAAGATACATTTCAGTACGTGTTGATTCAAAGCGTGAGCTTCTGAAGACTTATTAGTACAACAGTGAGAGATGCGGATGGTCAGGTTACGAGGAAGGCGTTCATTACTTTCAGGAAGATAGAGGATGCTCACAATGTTATTCTCAAATTCCAAGGACATGAAATGGCAGGAGTGAGACTCCTCCTTTTCTATGCCCATCAACGCTATACCCGGTGATGATTTACAGTAGACAATGCTTAGTCCATTACGATGCAATTATCATGTTCGTCGTAGATACATTTATTTTTAATCTCCACCTTTGACGTCTTTAGCTACTCTGGGGCCCGGTACGCGGGCCCTGGATTAATCATTTGTAGCTGCAAAATAGCTCTGGAATGTTCGAGAATGTTCGGTGTCATTATAGGTAGGAGTTGAAAAAAATTACACTTACTTCTCGTTCTTGCAAAAACTCTAGGTAAGTTAGAGCAACAGCAATCCAAAAACTTGTGTCAACCCCTAGCAACACCTCTTCCGTCTTGTCAATTTCCAAAGTTCCTGTCAATAAACGCACAGTCAAGACAGGTGTCTGATCGTGGAATACGAGCAATGGCGTGTGTAATGGCACCACACTTGGAGCTGTAGCAGAACTTGAAGCTGGAGTCGGCAAGAAATTCACCGTTGATCGAGATGCGTCGGTTGCAGGTAAATTGATTGCGTAAGGTGGTGGAGGAGACAGCGGTGTATTCGAGGGCACACGAGAAAGCGTAAACGAGTTGGAATATGTCGGGCTGTGGGACTTTAGCACCGAAAGTGCACGGGAGAAGACAGATTGCCGAATGGGGCTCTGCATTGACGGGACACCTGAAGGCGCAAGAATAAATTGAGTTATCTGAGTTTGAGTGCTTGTCCCCTTCTTGGGTAGTTCTGAAGTAACACAGGGAGGTCGGAGATGTGTGGCGGTCGGTGTAGGTGGGTATGAATGAATGCTTGCTTGACTGCTGTCATCCTGGAATGTCAGATTTCTCTGGACTAATTCTGGCTGACCAGGTGAGGGAGGGGCAGGATTCGTCCGAGAAGAAAATGAGAGGGACGCATCGACGTGATATGGAGAACTTTGTGGGACTGGCGTAAGGGGTATGAATGCTCCAGGGGGAAATGTTGGTGATCGTAGACGTATGTACCACCCCCGGAAAGGCCGGTGAATCGTCCAACATACTCGAGAAGTCTGGTTGTGCTTGATCATGAATGAGACTTCCTGTTCTTGTTCGAGTAGAGAAAACCGAGAGGACTCACAACGAGCTGTTCAATTATCTCATTATCACCAAGAAATCGTTCCTACATAGTTGTGTAAGGAGTGAACTAGCTCAAACTATCTTTGACTCGCCTTATACCATACAGGCATGTCTGTAAAGCCTTCTTCATATACATTGGTGCGCATGTCCTGCAATACGTCGGTGCTGACATCAGATTAATGGGTCAATACACTCAGCACGCAAGGATTACTCACGTCCTAATGATGAACCGGCGAGTACTGGATGCTGACTGCTGCTGCATACTATATATCACGACGTTTGTGATGACTTGTAAAGGATTACGAGTAGAGTATGAATAGAGTATGAGTAGAATCGATAACTGTTCTCTTTGAAAAACTATAGCCTTAAGGTAGCGTGTGACTCATCTTATATACATCAAAACTACTGATCTATTAGAGGCCTCTTCACATTCACAATCTCTTGGGGTGAGAATGATAAGGAGGCCTGGCTAGATGGAAGTAATTATGCAGTATGCAGTATGATAGATCTCAAAACAAAACAAATACTAGTATCCACCACTGCACCGTAACACAGACCTACAGACACCCAATAAAATCGATCATCAATGAACGATCATCCTTATAATCTCTTCAAGGCCTTCTTCCTCTTTTCGGCATTTGTAGAAGTGTTTCCTGTCGCAGCTCTCTTGACAGCTTTCGCGGTCCCGATTGGCACCGCACTATTTGGAATACTGAGCCCCATTTTAGACGTCGGGTCCGCATTTCCACCGACATTCGCATCTGCTGTGGCGAGAGGCAAGGGTGAAGGAAGGCATTCCTTCTCCTTCCCAGTGCCTTCCTTTTCTGAAGCCTTGCGTGGATATGACCGAGCTGATGAAGTGGATTTGTGCATGATACCAGGAGTGGATATCAGAGAAGAAGGGGAACGAAAGGTCGACGATGAAGAGGTGTTTGTGGCCGAGGTAGCACTGCGAACCGAGGTAGCAGTAGCAGAGGAGACCGACTTGGAGGATGGTGCAGCAATGGAGGAAGATGATCCAGCAGGAGCAGGATCATCGAATTCGACAGGCTTGACCCGCAGTGTCGCATGCACACTCGTAATCAACTTGGCGCGACTGCAGTAACTCCCGTAATCCTCAAGGAGAAGTTTTCCAGCCTCTTCGTCCAGGGCAGATTCGGGGTTGGGATATATGAGGAGGCATTTAATTGTCACCAGAATATGACCAACGCCATATTGTGATTTCCAGTCCTTCTTCAACGTATTAACACAGATTTCGCCAGCGCTCGAAACATTTGGGTGAAATATTTTGGTCGCAAACCAACCTGCGGACAGATATTAGACGAATAGAACAGGACGATATGCAGCAACGTACATTTTGGTGGTGCTGCCGGAAATTCTTCTGTGAACTTAAACTTGACCCTGAAATAGCCTCCGGCATAAGGAGTACCCTCTATATTATCAAATTCAATGGTGAGTCCTCGATAAGGTAGGTGTCACAGTGAGCATACCTGGGCCTTCAATTATGGCTGTTAGGTCTAGCATATCTTGTTCATTTGCTTGAAGACGAATGCCCTCAGGCGGGTTCTTCTTGAGGTCAGCGAGCTCTCGCATTAGACGGCGGGCAGCATTTGGGGGAATCTGTGACATTCTGTTAACAACCATGAAAGAAATCTAATTTGAACCGGTACCATGATGTTAATGAGGACTGAGGAGCGCTCTTTTTGCGCAGACAACTTTACAACATATTTCACGTGATCAGGGACCAATCAATTCTCTTTTTACAGCATATACAGCCAGCCTTACAAGAATACACATGAAGCACATACAAAATCAACATGACCTCGAGTCGCCAGGACGGTAACAAATCCCAAAGGCATATACAAATACATATTATAGGGTCGAAATGATCTCAGCTCCAAAGTTAGCAAAGTAAACGTCTTGATCTGTCGGCGTTGCCCAATCTACCGTGGATCCTGTAGTCGATGTCAGCACACTGCTCTCAATGAATCTTGCCTGCTCACCTCCAAAGAAAGTCTGGATCTGCATTCCTTGAACGCGACCGACATCGGCATCACGCATAATGATGCCGGAAACGTTGATGACACTATTTCCATCAACGAAAAGTTCGATCTCTCCGTTGGCCTGACCAGCGTCGTTGAGCTTCACACGCTCCGCAAGAGTCGTCCATCCCCCCGTGGCAAATGTGAAGGATCCCCTGTTCACAGAGATGCCATACGTAGCATCGCAGACCGAGTTCGGTGAACTACAGAGATTCTCGTTCACAGAAAACCTTGGATCATCGTATGGAGGCAAGTAGAGATAGAGTTCTCCGGCACCGTCGGTTCTCCACATCAGGCGAGCAGACCAGCATGTGGTATCGTGGCGACCACCAGAGCAGGAGACGGCTGTAGAAGCATCATCGCCTCCGTCTGACGACCAATAAACAATTTGGATCTAATTTTCATAAAAAAGGATCACTCACAGAGACCAGGCAACTTGCCCCCCTTTACGAAATTGAAGCCTTCGGGAAAGTAAACAGAATAACTGAAGAGTGCCTCTTTTGCTGTGGTGAGATCAACACTCGCGGGTCCAGGAGCATAGAACGATATGCCTCCGCAAGGATCGACGCTGGGTTTGTACGAGCCTTTGGGGTAATGTGCTTTGAGGGACATAACCCCATCAGGTGAGTTCTCGTACGTGAAGGGGCACCTATCGGTGACCTTCTCTGGACGAAGAGTCGAATTGCTCAAGCTGAGTGCACCTTGGGCTCCGGCGAGTGTCGTCCAAAGCGGACTCCCAGAAACAGGGAAGAGATTAGATAAATTACCGGCGGCGCGGCGAGTGATGTTATAAGGAATCGCAGAGACCGACTCTGTGGCCGCGATGAGGAAGAACAAGGATAGGGAAGCAGTAAACAGCATCGTGGAAGGACTTGGGGTTTGCGATAGAAGAACGTCCAGACAGACAATGAGGAGAGACCACTCAGAGGTTTTTATAGAAAAACATTACGAGGTGCAATATTTTGCTACCCGGCGAAGCGGATGCGACCTAGCCTCTTGGTTTCGGGATCCTCGCATGTTCATGCGAATAGTTTTTCCATAACGATCCTTGTGGATGTGAACTTCCAATGACTACTTCTTGAGCACAGATTGCTGGTTCCAGCGTTAGGGTTATCTACGGAGCATTGAGATGCTGACAACTCGGAGGTTACTGCGTATGTCTTCCTTCGATTCCCCTGCAACCCAGTAACTAGCATGGTTTTCAGGCATTTTTCGCAAGACATGAACAGATATAAAAATGTTAGCGATCGAAGGGTCCTTAAGCCAGTTCCGGTATCCGATCGCGTCCTGCCGACTGGCTAAATGAATAAGAAAGTAAATTTTCTTGAGCAATTCGTCATCTATCTCGAGCCGAGCTTCGGCATGGATGAGCTTTCTAAAAATACTGTATGAAACTTTCTACAACTTTCTTAATTTGTGCCTATTGATCCATTTTTATCTTCTCTATTTTTTGCGCT
>Ga0154000_1000285_pt1 | contig 14066 bp, 13 predicted proteins | sample TSNC084MetaG_FD_104674 | JGI IMG/M metagenome (GOLD analysis project Ga0154000, IMG submission 104674) | Attine ant fungus gardens microbial communities from North Carolina, USA - TSNC084 MetaG | ecosystem: Host-associated > Fungi > Mycelium > Unclassified | place: USA: North Carolina, Lumber... | reverse complement strand
TCCGGCATCCTTAAAATCCTGAACATCCAAAAGGGACTTCTCCGGCTGGTCTAATAATAAATCCTCTTCCCCCTTCCAGACCCAATGGGGCGGAAGGCACACGATATGTTCGTGTGCCAAAGCAACCCCCAAGGCCTCCGGAGGAATATCGCCAAAAAATGTTCTGATAAAATTCATGACAAATACTCCTCATTTCTTAAAACAAACTTGATAATAGCTTCGCAATAAAGGAAATCAGCGGCGCCAATAGAAACTGATCCGTATCTCCTGCCCAGGCCGCCGTTGCCGGAATTGTCGAGCCGATAAAATAGGTCAGACACAGCCACTGCCCTAACGGCACGATCGTTCCGATAATTACTCCCCCTAAAAATGCTCCTTTGATCCCTCCGGTTGAATTGCCAATGACTCCCGCTGTTGCACCATGGAAGAACAATACGATCATCGATGGCACAAAGACATAACCTGCCGCCGTTCCTAATACCGCCATCCAGACAATCGCCGCTATAAAGGCTCCGAAAAATCCGATAATGGTTGCGTTTGGCGCATAAGTAAAGAGAATGGGACAATCCAGAGCCGGTATGGCATTGGGTACTAATTTTGTTGAAATCCCACGGAAAGCCGGCACAATCTCGCCAATAAACATTTTAACCCCAGCCAGAACAACGGCGATTCCGGCAACAAATGTCAAGGATTGCACAATGCCGTATATCATAAAGCTCTGATCACCGGAAGAAGCAAGAAGTTCTGTCGCTGCATCTGTTTTTTGGAACATGACCAGTACGGTCCCGATTATAAAAAACAGAATCATGACCAAACCGGTTACAACATTGTTATCTCGTAAGAAGGACAGGCTGCGCGGAAAATTAATTGACTCTGAGTCTTTTTTATTCTTGGCAAAAAGATTGCCGCAAAGGCCGGCCAGCCAGGCGCCAATTCCCACCGTATGAGCTAATGCCACGTCATTGGTTCCGGTGACCTTTCTTACATACTTTTGCGTCAGTGCCGGCTGCAGGGTCCAATATAACCCCATAACCGGAGATAAAACGCAGATGAGTAAGGTCTTGCTCACATTAGGAAACGCATTAACCATTACTCCGGTGAAAATCAGAGAGACCCACCACATCATATGTCCGGTAAGGTAGATATATTTAAATTTGGTAAAACGTGCCAGTAATACATTAATCAAAAACCCAAATAACATAATCAAGGCAACCGTACTTCCAAAATTGCCGATAAAATCGGACTGATCCAGGTAAGAGGCCGGCTGCAGGCCAAATACCACCGACCATACATTCGTAAATTCCGTTAAGCTCGTAGAAATTACCGAAGAACCCGCATTAATAACCAAAAAACCGACGCCTGCTTTAATCGTTCCGGAAACCACTTTTTCGACCGGAGATTTCTGTAATATATGCCCCACCAAAACAATCAGCATCAATAAAAATGTCGGAACCCCAAAGATATTATTTGCCAGCCATGTAGCTAGATTTGATACCACTCCCATACGTCATTTCCTCCTATTTCTTATAATCCTTCAAAAATTTCGGCAATTTCAGCTCCGATAATTTCTTTATTAAAATAATTAGTTACGATGATTATTTTTGCATTCACATTTCGAATACTTTCAGCAATTTCTGCGGATGTAATAATATAATCACATCGTTCAAAAGAGGCCGAAGAGGCATCCGTATTATCAACATCCGCATAAATTCCTTTTGACTTCAAAATATCTTCGACATTCATTTTTAATATCAGACTGGACCCCTGACCCAGTCCACATACACAAAGCACCTTCATTTCCTGCTCCTTTCTGCTCCTCACCTAACGAATCAATTCATACAGTTCGTCCCTTGTCTGACTGTTCATGAATTTCTCCATTGCTGAATGATCGCTGAATATAATTGACAATTCCCTCAAAGCATCCAGATGGCTTGTGCCATCCGTACTTGCCAGCACAAAAAACAGGTTGGCATATTTTTCTTCCGTAAAATACACTGGTTCGCTTACTTTCAATAACGCCATGGACATGGCCCGGACTCCGGATTCCGGTCTTGCATGAGGCAGTGCAATTCCGGGAGCCAAAACAATATAGGGCCCCAGCCTTTTTACAGAATCAATCATTGCCTCTGTATAAGAAGGCTCCACGCTTGCGTCCTCTTCCAACGGCTTTGATGCAAGACGGATTGCCGCCTCCCAGCCATCTACCTGATCGACAAGCTGAATCCTTTCTTTGGTAATTAAATCGCCTAACATTGGTTTTCCTCCCGTCTCATAAATGATTTTTCCTTTATTTGTCATAAAATAGCTGTTCAAACGCTGTAACAGCACTTTAATGTCATATGACGGCATGAAATCTTTCGCCATAAATATAAAATCTTTCACAAATCGCTGATAGTTTGCATCCTCTCCCTGCTTATTTCCACCCATTCTTTCCAACTGATATTTGTCATGAGCGGTTAAAAAAGTATTCACGACTACCAAGGGGATGTCATTTGTAACCAATGGAACCGTACTGACAATAAAATCAATGTATTCCGCGTAATTAGAATAGTCGCTTCCAATAACGGCCGTATGAATTACCGCACCGGGGTATAAGGAAGCAATCTGCCCTTTCAACAGCAGACTGGTGCCTATATTTGCTGAGCAGACAATTAAAATATGCAAGGTTTGGGAAGTGATCGGCTTACCCTTATACATCCAGCCAAGGAAATTAACTGCAAAAGGGATAGCATCTTCTTCCGTTATCACATGTTCGAAATACGGTGTGCCTTCCAAAGCATTTTTTGTGATTTCTAAAATATGGCTATAATATTTTTTGATTTCACTTGCCAGGGCATTACAGACTTTAAACTGATATTTTCTTCTTAATATGACAGTTTTTAAGCTTATTACTATGGATTGGTTTAAGGCATTTGCATCCTCAAATCTTAGTCCGGCGTATGATTCATATTTTTTTATAATATGATGGGCATAAAAGCTTAGGTCATCCTGGGCCACCCGTATCGGCGCCACATCACTTCCGGTTTCCACGCCGGTATAAAATAAAATCCTGCCAAAACATTCTCTCATCCCCTGGGCATAGAAATCCCTTCGATAGAGATCGGGACTCACGTAGCTTTCCAGCAATTTCGCATGCTTAAGCACCAAAAAAAGTTTTTCATGATAACCCACAGTCTGGTCATAATTAGGTATCTCGTCTGGCTTAATCGCCCCATTATATTTAATCCGTTCTGTTATCAGCAGAAATGATATGGCAAACAGATATCCGCCCTCCCTGTTATATTCCAGGGAATAACCCTTCATCAGCTTTGAAAGTTTACGGCAGATTTCTTCCACATGTTCCTCCTTCAACGAGTATAAGGAAAATAAGATGGCGGTCTGCTCCGTATAAAGACAATTAAGCAGATAGGAAGACAGCCATAAACACAGCCGATAACTATCATATTCTTTGCCCGCTATATGAAATCCTGACTTCTGTTTTTGTAAAACAAGCCCAAATTCAGAAAGCAGTTTTTCCATCCTTTTTTGGTCTGCCCGGCCAGTATTCCTGCTGATTTGAAATACCTCTGTCATCCCTTCGATTGGGACCTTGGGACTTCGCACCAGCAAGATCAAGCTATATAGTAATCGCTCCTCGGCAGAAAAGTGATAGTCTTTTGGCCGTATCTGCCCAATCCGTTTTGATACTGATAGACGCTCCTCACTAGTTTTAAAATAGATCATCTTGTTTTCTACCGATAAACGAACAGATGTGACGTTTTCCTCCAGCCACCCCAGGCAGTCTTCAATCAGCAGATATGCCGCGCTTTTCGATATTCCGAATTGCTCCATAACTTCACCTGCCCCAACAGGTGAGGTACTGTTCATTGCCGTTCCCAGCAGTCTGTATATTTGATAATTCAATAGCATGGATGCCCCTCCCGCCTATATTCCTATCAAATCGTTATCCCCTCAAGTGATATCTCAATTATACAAAATGACAATTTTTGCTTCAATAGTATTCCATTAAATTGTACGTATCATCTAAACATTGTAGAGAAATACAATTGATTTCATTCATTTTTGGATAGTTTGCACGATTAATCGCCTAATTATTTATCATATCAGCCTAATCGGAACATTTCTTTAAACTTTTTTGCTCGTCGCCTTCACGCAAAAAAAAACCGGCTCCAAAGAACCCGTTTTTCGATCATCAAAAGTATCCTATTTTTATCCGATGACTAACCAGTTCTAAGACTCCCACTTCTTAAGTGGGAGATAAGAACTGCTAAGTTTCACTTTATAAGGTTTCGCTTTCTTCCACTACCGTTGCTCCATCCTCAGGATTTACAGGATTCTCAACAACAATGCTTTCCACTTCTTCTCCATCTTCAGGAGCACTTTCTTCCACAATTACTTCCTCGGTTTGTACTGGTTCTACTTTTTTACCGCACCCTGTACAGAAAGAAGATCCTTCACTTATTTTCGCACCACAGGAATCACAAACCCGGACACCATCAATGGCGTTAATTTCTTTTTCTAATTGGTCAATCTTTTCAAAAGAAAGTCTGATCTTTTCAAAATATTCCATGTAGCTGTCATCCGCCGCCGATTGGTTTTCATCATAGAATTTTTTCCCTATCTGGGTATAAGTCTCTTGAATTTCATTCTTCTCTGTGGTAATTTGTGCTTTCAATTGTAAAGTCTCTGTTAGATCTTTTGCTTTTTTGGCTGCTTCTTTGCCTTTTGTCGTTATCGTCTTGCCTAAATTATCTAAAAAACTCATATTTTCTCCTTTCCTAACTAAAAGCTTGACAGTATCATACCATTTAAAATTATCTATGTCAATCTGGCATTATTAGCGAATCAAACCTTACTGTAACAAGATTTTCAGGGTATAGATCTGCTCATCTTCAATATAGAAATAATTGCAGCTATGCCTTCCTGTCTTTTGTAAATAGTATTGGGCCACGTCTTCTATTTTTCTTTCTTCAAAGAGGCTTCGGAATGCTTCTTTATAAACATCCTGAGTCGCAAATTTATAGGCAATTCCATATTGGCCTTCTGTAATTTCCTTTTTTATAGCTTTTATAAATTCTTCTTCCTGAAAGTTCTCCAGATATTTTTGCTCCTGCACATAATAATTATAGGTTACAGCGCTGCATAGGGGAACCTCAAATACCTCGTCAATATCACGGCTTCTTAGCAATTCTTCCGTAGTAATGCACAGATAATCGTAAGAAACATCATCTTCGTGAAATGCTTCTTTGGAAAACACCGGATCTCCCCAGGTAGTATCTACATAGTAATACTCCCCTTCCACCTGCACCAGATTCCATGCATGTCCGAATTGTTCATTTTGGAAAGCAAAAGAAGCCTGATCCGTTTTCGCAGTACCAACGATATATGTGGAAAAAATGTTCAGTTTATTTAACAATAACTGCGTCGCTTTGGCATATCCGGCACATACGGACTCATGATTCAAAAAGACACTTTGGATATTTTGATTCTGCGTACTATTATCTACATAATCTACATTTTTAATCACATATTCATAGACATATTTGACTTTTTCATAATCCGATGCCTGTTTTGCTATTTGAGAAACACATTGCTCCACTGCCGTATCAATTTGATATTGATTCCATGCTTTCTCTATTCTGCCTGAATTAAAGCTTAATTCTATAAAATGTACCGATTGGGTCATAATGTTTCCCCAGGCCACATAAGCTTCATCGACCCAAAAATATTCCGGATGATCCATTAACACGGCACGATATACCTTAGCCAAATTATCGGAATATGCAATTTCAACTCTTTCTTCAAACCGGCAGACCGCCGATGCAATTTGTTTATAAGTAGCTTTTTCTTCCTCACTAAGTTGAAGATAAGCAAAATTCGTATTCGGATTATCGATCCCAAGAAGAGAATCCTCCAATACGGCGGAAAAAGCTTGTCGCGGACTGTCTAATACATATTCTTCCGGTTTTATTTCTATTTGTTTCTCCTTTTCATTGAGAAACCGGAATTTATTCACCAACAGTACTGTTATAATAAGAAACAGCATCAGGGAACAAACAAAACCAAAAGCTGCTCTTACACTCTTTCTCTTTTCCATCCAGACTATTTAGCGGCGATTGCTTCTATTTCGATTGGCGCATCCATCGGAAGCTTCGCCACCTGCACGCAAGATCTAGCCGGACATACGCCGTTAAAATACCCGGCATAAATTTCATTCACTGCCGCAAAATCGGCTAAATCTTTTAAGTATACGGTAGTCTTTACTACTTTATCTAATGACGTTCCCGCCTCTTCTAAAATCCCCTTAACATTCTCTAACGACTGGGCAGCCGCCTTTTTAATATCATCGGCAATCAATGTTCCATCTGCCGGATTGATTGGCAGTTGTCCGGAAGTAAATACAAGTTCTCCAATAGAGACCCCCTGAGAGTAAGGTCCGATTGCACCTGGTGCGTTTTTAGTAGTGATTACATTTTTTTCCATTCTTATTTCCTCCTCTAAATTATAATATCAAAATTTAAAATTAATATAATGAATTATACCACAAAAGTCCATATATACGAATACCTTTCTATTGATTTCGGCAAACTTATTTAAAAAAAATTCAACTCATAACATGATTACTACTTGATTCTTGCAAATATCTTTGTTATGATTGATTTAAAATAGATACTTTATAGAAGCAAAAAATAAAACGGAAGATATTTTATGAAAAAATCGAAAAAAGATGATGATTTTTCCTACATTTTTCATCGATATTATAAATATGTTTATTGTCTGGTAGAAAATGCAATTGATCATAAGGCAGATATTAAACCATGTGTGCAAAGAGTCTTTTCGATTGCCTTTGAACAAGGGCTCACTAAAAATCATGGTAAGATAAAATTATTGTTAACCCTGATAACAATTCACGTAGTGAAAAATCAAAACTTAATGAACAAAAAAAGAAAGTTATAAGATAATTGGGGAAAGAAAAGCCGTATATTTAGTAAAATCATGAGGTATTTATGGAAAAGTATACAAATACAGAATTAGTTGCATTTTATAAGGAAAAGGATCAAAGATTACTCACCGAAGAGAACCTACGGCAACTATTAAAATTTGAAATACATGAAGCAGAACCTGATATGGAGATGATTATTTATGTAAATGAAGAACTGGAAAAACTCGGTGCTTATCAGACAGGTGTTTCGGAGGCAGAAAAACTTATTGTTTTTCATAACATAATGGCTAAAGTTGATAAGGAGGAAAAAACAAAAAAAGTACGAAAAATCAGTCAAAAACTCACGATTGCTGCCTCTCTTTTACTAGTTTTTTTTACCACAACAAATATTGTCGTATATGCAACCTTTGGATTTAGTCTGGTATCGCTGTTTAAGGTGAAGGATAAAGTTGCGATCTCTGCCGATACTATTGCAGCCGAGAGTTATGAACTTGTGTGGCTGCCAAAAGATTTTTCTTTTAAAGAAAATTATATAAGTAGTGAACCATATGGTACTTTTTATCAATATGTATATTATAATAATTCCAATAATGAAGAAGAAATTATATTGCAAATCCAAGAATATGATAACATGGAAGATTGGACTACAGGCATAGAAACTAATGAAAACTTAACAATAGTTTCTATTGATAATAATGTTTATTATAGAGCGGACAATTATGATAAAAAGCTGGTAATTTGGTATAGCGAAAATAAAGTATACACTTTATTTGGTACCGTACCTCATGATTTGCTGGAAAAAATAATAAAAAACAATTATTAAAGGAGATATAAGAATGAAAATCAGAATAATTCTTTTTGCATTACTACTAATGTTAACGCCTACATTGACTGTCTATGCAAGCGAAACTGATTCCGAAACAATAGTAACTGACACTGATACTGCTGAATCTGATCCCATGATATCACCTTTTGCATCTTACATAATATCAAGCAGTACATGGACACTCACATCGTCATCCTGCGTTTTCTCACTTACTTTTTTAACTACTACTACAGGGTCCGGCACCTTTACATTACAAAGACAATATGACAGTTCCTCCTGGATTAACGTCGAAAGTTCCAAATGCAATTTTACAGAAGTTCAAACTGCTAGTAGCCTAATAAGCGTTTCTTCACTTCCGGCAGGAACTTATCGAATTAAAATGGAAATAAGCGCAAATGATATCACAGAAACCATCTACACAATTACAAGAAAACTCTATTAAACTCTAATCAATTTGTCCGCTCGATACATTATGTAAACATTATCTCCCATGACCAGCTTTTATATCTTCCCTATAAAAGCTGGTCGTGCAAATAACAGCCTGTCACATGATCGTTAATCATCCCCACTGCCTGCATAAAAGAATAGATAATCGTGGTTCCCACAAACTTAAACCCCAGTTTTTTCAAATCCTTGCTCAACCGGTCGGAAAGCTCCGAATTCACCGGGGTCTGGTGCAAGCTCTCCCAGTGATTCACAATCGGCTGCCCCTCTACATAGCTCCATAAGAACGCATCCAGACTTCCATATTTTTCTTGTACGGTAAAATATGCCTTCGCATTCGTAATCACACTGTTAATTTTTAAACGGTTACGGATAATACCTTCATTCTGCAGCAATTCTTCTACTTTATTGCTATCATAATCTCTGATAATTGCCGGATCAAACGAATCAAAGGCCTGGCGGAAATTTTCTCTTTTCTTCAATATCAGCGACCAGCTTAAACCTGCCTGCATTCCTTCCAGTATCAGCATCTCAAATAATTTCCGGTCATCGTGGACGGGCCTTCCCCATTCCTGATCGTGATATTCTCTTTCCCATTCGCTTTGCTCTGCCCAAGAACAACGGTTTCCTATTTGCTCCATATCCTTATCTTCTCCTGTCTTTTAATTATTTGCTTTTAAAAGGAACATCTCCGGGATACCCTCCGGCAATTTTCTGCATCGTTCTGGGAACGGCATCCTTAGAATTTTTCCAATCTGCATCTTTATTTCGATAATCATATTTTTCAATAAACCAATTGATATCCGCTTCTACACGCCCCATGTTTTCTTCCATTAATTTCAAAAATACCGGTAGAAAGACTTCCCTTTCTTTTGGCGATAATTTCGTTTCACAACCCTCCATAATGTCGCCAAAATGGGGAAGACAAAAACCCTTGGAAGCTTCCACCAATAACAAGAAGTCTTTCTCTCGTTTCAGAAGATAGAAAAAAGTATCCAGATACCTTTCATAAGCAGCCGCTACATGATTGCAAAAGTAACAACTGCTTTCCTCTCTGCGAATCCAATCGGTTATCGAATTTTTCTTTCTCTTAGGGAAAAAAGAAGGCTTTGCCGGAATATCTTTTGCCATCACTGTTTTTAACTCCTGATTCACTCTTTTCAAATACGTGCTTAAAATCCAGGCATTTCCCAGATGATTTCCATATTCATACATCTTTTTTAAATGCGGCCGGCAAAACCCTATGTTATCCGTCTGTTCACGGATATCACTTTCCATATAGGATTCTCCCAATATGAATTCTATGGCACTTTGCTCCAGATTGCGCTGAATATAGCAAAACGGACATTCCTCAGGCGCTTTAAAGGCATCTGTCAATGGTATCGTATATAACTCGTCCTTCATTCTTCCTCCTTAACCAAGCTCTATCACTTTATCTTCCGAAACAAGCGCAGTTACATGTCGATGACAAGTAAATAAAAGGATTTGACACAATTCTTCCGTTCTTTCTGCATAATCTTCCAAAAAAGATAACGTTTTTCTCAATCGCTCATCATCATACTGCATAAGCGAATCATCTAACAGAAGGGGGACTCTGCTGTTATTTTTGGCAATTAATTCTGATATGGCAAGGCGAAGCGCTAAATAGGCCTGATCAATCGTACCGCTGCTTAGATATTTCCACTCCCGCAAATAAATATCTGATTGCACGTTGATATTAAAATCTTTGGATACCAGTACTTTCTCATATCTCCCATTGGTTAATTCCTGAAAAATATTTCCCGTAATCTGATTCAATTCCGGAGCAAAATGTAACCGCATTTCATCTGCCGCTTCTTCCATTACCTCTTTTGCCAGACAAAGACCATCAAAATATAAAGTTTTCTCCTCTAACTCCTGCTGACACAAACGCATCTCCCGTTCAATCGAGGCAAAATCGCGCTCCGGTGTTTTTATCCGCTTCACAATCTCCATCCGTTTATTTTCTAAATCTTGTTCCTTTAGATCTTCTATTTGCCTGATGATTTCCTCCTTTGCCAGCGAATCTGTTACCGGAATCACTGAATTCTCCTGCAATTTAACCAGCTTGTTTTCCAGATTTTCCCTATCGGCAATCACACGTTCTAACGAATATTCTGTCATTCCTCTGCCTTCTGCCGTTCTTTGAATGATAAGCTGTTTATCATCAAGCTCTTTTAGCGATTGTTGCAGCTCATTTATGAAAGCCTTCGCAAGCTCATAACTCTCTGCCTTTTGATATCGGTCAATCTTATTCAAAAACTGATTTTTTAACTGATCGATTTTTTCCTTCGTATTATCAATACTCTTCCGATTCTTCTGATTACTGGCATAGATATTGTAATTTCGTTCATATTCGCTCTCGTTATCACAGTCTTTTAAAGCAATACAGGCACTAATATCATTTGCCAGCAAAGCCAGCCGCCGATCAAGCTCTGTCATAAATTCATTCAACTCTTCTGAGTCCTGCACGGACCTATCTTCAAAAAATATCGCTTCCTTCAATACTTCTTCATGCCGGCTTTTTATATCGGAGATGTATTTATCCAAAGTATCTTTTCTGGCTTCACAGTGGATTCTGGTCTCGTTTACTTGCGAGAACAATTCAGTTTGTTTTCTTTGTAAGTCCAAATACTCATGGTAATTACGCTCTAACTCCTTCAAAGTCTGCCGGCAGTCAGTTATTTGCTGTTCCAGATTGATCATTTCCTGACGATAGCTCGTTTCCGCTTCTTCCTGGCTTTGTACTAGCGTCTGCATTTCCTGCTGCTCCTGCCGCAATCTGGATAATGCCTGTTCTTTTTTGCGGCTGGAATCACTGGGAACCTTCTCCGCTTTTTGGGAAATCCGGCCTACAACAATAAAAGCTCCTGCTGCTAAAAGCAGAAATAAATACCGTGGATCGGCAAATACCGCCAAAACAATCGATAACGCGCCTAAAATGCCACCAAGAATCAGATACAGAATTTTTGCAGTACTTGTCCTTTGTGTTTCTTTCGCCGTCCTATTTTGGCTGGAGAAAAACTCCACTTCTTCCCGGACCGCTCTTTCTTTTTCCTTGGCCGAATCTATTTTCGCGGTCCGGATTTCCTGCTGATTTTGATAATTCTTCGTGCTTTGCTCTTTGTTATTCTCTATTGTTTCTAACCTATAAGCCGTTTCTTCATAAGTAACATAAAAAGGCTTTAACTGAAGAGTCTCTTCCGCTATTCTTACTTCTTCCTCTGTAAGCGCTGTCAAATTCTCATATAGGTTCCGATAATTCTCATAGGCCGGCCTAAAATCCTGATTCAGAGACTTCCATAAATCCTCCAGCTTTTCTTTCTCCCTGATTTTCTCTTTGACCGCCTGATATTCTTCTTCTGTTATCACTGTTATAGAATTGCCGTCCCCGCCACTTACAGGATCTTTTAGCGCCGACAAATAAATCATTTCCTCTTCAATCGATTTTATTTCTCTCTGCCGCTCCTCCAAAAAGCGGACAAGCTCTTCGTAGGAAAATTTGTCTATAAAAAGCTGCCGCTTTTTATCTTCATACTCTTTTATCTCGCTAATAAAGGCATCTAAGCTTTTTAACTCATCCGCTGCATTGTCGATATCTCTTTGCCATTCCAGGGCTTTTTTTTGCTGAATTAATGCCTCCACCCGGTAAAACTCTTCCTGGGTAGCACTTTGACTGCTGTACAATTTTTCTAAATTCAACTTTTCGATCTTTAATTCTTCCAGTTTTCTTGCTGTCTCAATCAAAATTCCTTTTTTTCCGCTTTTGGATTTCATATCCTCAACCGCCAAATTCAAACGGTCTGCGACTTTCGGCTGGGAGACGGTTTCTTCTCCGGATGTGATAACATTAGACAATATTCTCGCGCTCAGCTCATCGGCATCCAGATCGGCAGAAAAGCCTCCGATTTGCCCAATATATCCACTTCTTTCAAATTCATTAAGAGTCAGTCCGAACAAATAGGTTCCGGCTTCTTCCTTTTTGCCCAACGCTACGGTTTCCCCGGTTAATTTGTTGATTAATTCTATTTTATCTTTTCCGGCCGTAGCGCCGATTCTCTTTTGCAAACGGTAGGCAACGCCTAAATGGTGAAATTCAATGGCCCCCTCCATATGGCTTTGGTCCCAGGGTTGATATTTGACCCGCATATTTTTATCAATCTCTTTGCCCTGACCCAGCTTACTGTAGAACATCATCTTGATAAAAGCCATAATCGTGGACTTTCCCTGCTCATTCTGTCCATAAATTACTTGAAATCCGGCTTTTAAATCCAGCCGAAAATCCTTTAGCTTTCCAAAGCTTTTTATTTCAATCCGATCAATTTTCATGATATTTTACCTCTCTGGAAAACGCCTTTATCCCAAGCTTCAGGGCCATATTTATTTTTTTTATTTCGGATTCCTTGTTTTTCGGATTTTCCAATCGTTCCAGCATCTTTCTGATAAAAATCCCCCGCAAAGTCATCTCTTTTGCTGCCGCATCAAAATCTATTTCGATCTCCGTATCATCCTTTATCTTAACAAAATATAACTCCTCCAACCCGGCCTTGATCTCATCTGTCCTTACAAAAACTTGATCCGGGAGCGTTCCTTTGATAATAATTTTATACAAATGCTCCCCATAGAAATCTCCATATGTTTCCTGCAGTTTCTTTCTGATCGCCAAGACCATCTCACCGGCAGTAAAGCTGCCGGTAACATCCACTTCCTGCAAAAGATGCATCCGCCTGCATATTGTTACAAACTTAAGATCTACGCTGCCTTTTGCTACCGTTCCCAGATAAAAGCCTTTTTCACCAAGCTCATCAAAGCCTCTTCCTTCCGGACATCCGGAATAAGCATAATAGGTATCCCCGATTTTCTTAATCCCGGTTCGTTCATGGATATGTCCCAGGGCCAGGTAATCCAAATGGCTGTTTTTTATTTCTTCCTCCGTAATCGGGTGATAGCCGGTTTTCTGTTCAGGATATCCTACCAGACCATGAAATACGCCGATATTAATATAGTCATCCGCCTTTACCGGTATTTGCCGCAAAAAGGATTCCGTTTCATAAGCTTTTGTAAATCCTCCCCCAAAAAGACGTACCTGTAAAGAATCCAGCTCCACATATTCCATATTTTTTTTGAAAATAATCACATGATCCGGCCAAAAATCTTTTCTGGCATATGGCGAATCCGGTGTATACGGGTCGTGATTCCCCGGCGCAATAGCAACTACCACATCCTTTAGTTGTTCCAATTCCCCTCTTAATTCTTCCAGTACCTCTTCCGATATGTGAAGGTTATCAAACAAATCCCCGGCAATCAGCAGCAGTTGCACTTGAGAGGTCTGACAAATTTTTATAATTTTAGAAAAAGTGTTTTTAATTTCAGCTTTTCTTTCATTTCCTTTTCGCCCGATATTTTTTAAATTGGATTCCATATGTATATCCGCACAGTGAAGTATTTTAACCTGTTTCATTTTTATCCACCTTTTCCGGCTTTCTATTTGAGTATCGAAAGCAGATTGTCTACTTCCTCTTTTGCGCACTCTTCAAAGAAAGAGTCATAACGGAAGAAACAATACCCATCCACGCTCTCACTCTCTCGTCCGGCTTCTACCTGACGCTTTAGAATATTCTGGCAGCGAACCCACTCCGACACTTCATTGTGGTCTCCCACATCAGTTCCCGCCCTGGACATCGCAAGACCCAGATAGAGTTTTACATTCCCTCCGTTCTTAAGCTCCACCCACGTCTGAAGATTCTGTAAAAAGGCATAAGGGGCCGGCTCATGTTCTGCTGTCTTTGCCTCAAACCCCCAATAGAGCTGCGGCATGATATAGTCAATATAACC
>Ga0154000_1000282_pt1 | contig 14241 bp, 9 predicted proteins | sample TSNC084MetaG_FD_104674 | JGI IMG/M metagenome (GOLD analysis project Ga0154000, IMG submission 104674) | Attine ant fungus gardens microbial communities from North Carolina, USA - TSNC084 MetaG | ecosystem: Host-associated > Fungi > Mycelium > Unclassified | place: USA: North Carolina, Lumber... | reverse complement strand
TCGTGATAATGTTTCGGCGTTGCTCGGGCGAGTGGCGGAATGGCAGACGCGCTGGCTTCAGGTGCCAGTGTCCTTCGGGACGTGGGGGTTCAAGTCCCCCTTCGCCCACCACAAGACGAGGCCACGAACTCACAAGAGTTGGTGGCCTCGTTTTTGTTGTCGGCTATCTGGCCGCAGCCTGAATGAAGCTCAGAACGAAGTCCAATGCGGTGCCCGCAAACGGGTTGCCGACTGGTTGAGTGGCCGCGGCGGGCGCAGTGATCTGAGGGGTCATCATCCCTGGCGGCAGTGTGCCGGGCGGGAGATTGATGATGGCGTTGATGTCGTAGATGGTGTTGTCGGGACCGTTGGTCACCGAGAACGAGATACTGCCGAAATCTGCGACCGGGGTGTCGGCTGATGCAGTACCAACTGCACTGCCGAAGGTGATCGCGGCAGCGAGCGCGCCAACACCGAGGGCCGCGGTGGTTCGGGACAAACGAGTAGGCGTTTCGAGTCCATTCACAGATGTGCTCCCTTTCGTGGTGACAGCGTCCGTGCATGGGACGCCGAGCAGCCAGGAGATTGCAACCACTATCGAGGAAGATAACGGACATTCACCCCATGGTGGGGTGGTTCGCACGAAGTGTTCCGCGCTTATAGAGCTATCGGACGGGGTTGTCGACGGAGCCCCGGTGCAGGCTTTCACAATGATGTGTTTTGTAGTCACCGCTTTGATCGTGGTTTGCCTACCGTGTGCGGCGGCTGTGAAGGGTATGGCACCAGCGGCATTTTGAGGAACCGGTTGGCGAGGTCAATGAGGACCGCCTCGGACGACGGCCGGATCTGTGGTCCCACCCACCAGTGCAGGGGTTCGCCTGATGTCCCATTGTCGTACAACTGTTTTCGAGGGCGGGGGCTCGCATTGCTGAACTTCCGGGTCCGACAACCGTCCTTATGTCCCTGACTGACAGATACAACGGTCATCGTAAGTGAGAGCGGGTCCCTGCGCGGCTGATCTGGCTTCATGAGGCACGTGAAGAGCTCCTCATTGGCTGGCAGTCCCAGCCGACGCCTCAACGCGGTATTCGCTGATGACCAGCACATCACCGTCGAGGTGGCATGGCTGGTCGCTCTAGAGTGATAGACAGAAGACGAACAGGCGGTCCGATCGCGACGTTCGAGAAAATGAGTCACGCGTGAAGGATGGAGCACGACTTATGAGAATGTCCCCGCCGAGGCGGCCCCACTTTGGGACTGCACCGCGATCACATGGCGCAGGTAGGTCTGCTTCGCGGCCGATCTACGTTACGAAAGGGATGGCGGGATAATGGCTCTCAAGAAGTCGGACCTCTATAGCTCACTATGGGCAGGAGCTGATGAGCTACGTGGCAGCATGGACGCCTCGCAGTACAAGGACTACGTCCTGACCCTGCTGTTCGTGAAGTACGTTTCGGACAAGGCGAAGGCTGATCCGTACAGCCTGATAGAAGTGCCCGAAGGCGGCTCGTTTGATGATCTGATCACGTTCAAGGGAAAGTCGGACATCGGCGAGAAGGTTAATGTCGCTATCCGCAAACTCGCGGAAGCGAACGACCTGCAGGGTGTGATTAACAACGCCGATTTCGATGACCCGACGAAGCTCGGATCTGGCAAGGACCTCCAAGACCGGGTCTCAAATCTGATAGGCATCTTCCAGGACATGGATTTCTCCGGCTCGCGGGCAGAAGGAGACGACCTCCTTGGCGACGCCTATGAGTACCTGATGCGTCACTTCGCCACCCAATCCGGCAAGAGCAAGGGCCAGTTCTATACGCCGGCAGAGGTCTCGCGGGTCATGGCTCAGCTTCTTCAGATCCCGGCCGGAACGCCGAAGTCGACGACGGTCTATGACCCGACATGTGGCTCGGGTTCGTTGCTCATCAAGGTTGCCGACGTTGCACCCAACGGTCTGACCATTTACGGCCAGGAGAATGACAACGCCACCTGGGCGCTCGCGCGAATGAACATGATCCTGCATGGGAACGAGACTCACGAGATCCTTCAGGGCAATACCTTGTCAGATCCAAAGTTTCGCGACGGCGACAAACTGACAACCTTCGACTACCTCGTCGCCAATCCGCCATTCTCGTGGAAAAGCTGGAAGAACGGCTATGAGAACGACTACGGCCGCATCGAGGGTTACGCCTGGCCTCCGGATAAGAACGGCGACTACGCTTTCCTGCTGCACATGGTCAAGTCGCTCAAGACGACTGGTAAGGGCATCGTAGTCATGCCGCACGGCGTGCTGTTCCGCGGCAACACCGAGGCCACCATCCGCACCAAGCTCATCAAACGCGGCCTCGTCAAAGCGATTATCGGCTTGCCGGCGAACCTCTTCTATGGCACCGGAATCCAGGCTTGCCTCGTCGTGCTCGACAAGAAGGATGCCCAGGATCGCACCGGTATCTTCATGGTCGATGCCTCCAAGGGCTTCGAGAAGGACGGCCCGAAGAACCGCTTGCGCCCGCGGGACATGCACAAGATCGTCGATGCCTTCGTCAATCAAAAGGAGATCGAACGGTACTCACGTATGGTGCCGATGAGCGAGATCTCAGGCTCCAAGAATGACCACAACCTCAACATTCCCCGCTACATCGACTCGTCTGACCCGGATGACATTCAGGACCTGTACGCCCATATCCAGGGCGGTATCCCAGATCGTGACCTCGACACTCTGCAGCCGTACTGGGACGCCTTCCCGAGCCTGCGTGCCGATCTATTCAAGCCGCTGCGCGAGAGCTACTCAGAGCTGAATGTCGGCAAGACCGACATTCAGAGCAAGGTCACCGACTCGAGCGAGTACCAGTACTTCGCGAAAAACACCGCAGATACCGTGACGGACTGGTGGGCGGATAAAGAAAAGATACTGAAGGACATCACCAGTTCGACTCGTCCCAACGACTTGATCCACGACGTATCCGAGGCGCTCCTTGAGGCCTTCCGCTCGCGTCCACTAATCGACGAGTACGGCGTGTACGAGCAGTTGATGAACTACTGGAATTCCGCGATGCACGACGACGTGGCGCTCATCGTCGGCGAGGGCTGGGACGAAGCTGCGAAACCACGACCGGCTCGTACTTGGAAGGACAAGAACAACAAGACCAAGTATGAGGACGCACACCTCGTATTCGGAACTGGTGCGAAGGCCAAGCGTTGGGTCATGGATCTCATGCCGCCGGTATACGTTATCGCCAGGTTCTTCGCTAAGGAAAAGGTCGAACTCGATGAGCTTATCTCGCGACATGAGACTTCATTGCAGGCCATCAACGAATACACCGAAGAGCACGCTGTGGAGGAAGGCCTCCTCTGGGAGGCTGTCGAGGACGACAAGATCACCGCAACGATGGTGAAGGCTCGCTTAAAGGCTGCCAAGGCAGAGAAGGCCGACCCCGAAGAGCTCACCGCACTCAAACACGCACTTGAGCTCTACGCCACCGAGTCTGCGGCTAAGAAAGCGGCCAGGGAAGCCACCGTCAACCTCCACGAGCAGGTTCTGTTGCAGTACAGCAAGCTCACGACGGACGATATCCAAACCTTGGTCGTCGAGGATAAGTGGGGAGGAACAATCCGAGGTCGAATCGGGGCAGAGGTGACGGCACTAGGTCGGGCGCTGATCGCTCGTCTCCATGTACTGGCGGACCGTTACGAGTCGACAGTCGGAGAGCTGGACGCGTCTGTCGAGGAACTTAGTGCGAAAGTTGCTGTGCACCTCGCGGCAATGGGGGTTAGAGCATGACTGCAAGCCATGCATGGGCACCACGGCGCCTAGGTGACTTAGTCAACCTCACAAGCGGGCAAAGCCCCTCGGGGTTCAAGTTCGGTTCAACCGGCAAGCCTTACTTCAAGGTCGATCAACTCGGAAAGTCTACGAAATACGTCGGGCGCGACGAGACCCCATACCTCGCAGAAAATCTACCGGAGGTGCCAGCTGGCAGCGTCTTGATCGCCAAGCGAGGCGCTGCCATTGCGCTCAACCGCGTTCGGTTACTCACCGAACCTGGCTTCATGGACACCAACGTGATGGCATTGACGTCGAACCCTGGGCTCGAGGCGGAGTTTCTCTTCTACTGGCTTTCCCATCGCGGACTATGGGACATCGCCGACGTCACGTCAGTGCCGCAAATCAACAACAAACACATCAACCCGCTCGAGATTCAACTCCCACGCACCACTGAGCAGCGTGCGATCGTACATGCGTTGAAGGGTGCCGATGATCTGATTGGTGTCCTGGCGCGCCTTATCGCGAAGAAACGCAAGATCAAGCAAGGCACGATGCAGGAGCTTCTCACCGGCCGCACTCGCTTGCCTGGATTCGCTGGCGAGTGGCGGGAAGTACATCTCGGACAGCTCGGATCGTTCCTCAAAGGACGCGGTATCAAGCGCGATGAAGTTCGCACGACCGGCGTGCCGTGTATCCGCTACGGCGAGCTTTATACGACCTACTCCGACTACACCAACCGCACCGTGTCGTATGTCGACCCAGATGTGGCGGCGGCCGCGCAGCCGATTCGCGCTGGAGACGTGCTGTTTGCCGGGTCTGGCGAGACAAAAGAGGAGATCGGGATCAGTGTCGCGTATATGGGAAGCGCACGGGCTGTTGCGGGAGGCGACACAATAATCTTGCGTGGCAGCTGGTATGACGCGGTCTACCTCGCTTCGCTGTTGAACACGCCTGCGATCGCTAACAAGAAGGCCAGCGCGGGGCAGGGCGACGCGGTCGTCCACATCAACGCTCGTGCACTCTCTGCAATCGAAGTAACACTTCCGCCGCTCGACGAGCAGGCCGCGATTGCCTCAATCCTTATCGACATTGACAACGAGATCGAGGCCCTCGGGCATCGCCTGGAATCGGCCCGCGCCACCAAGACCGGCATGATGCAAGAACTCCTCCCCGGCAGAACGCGCCTATCTATGGGAGCAGCGTCGTGAGCACCGTTGGCCAGAAGGAGCGCGAGACCCAGAATCGCGTCGTTGATATGTTCCAAAAGCAGCTCGGATACGAGTATGGCGGCGATCTGAAGGACCAGGACAACACCAACGTCAATGAGGCGATGCTCCGTCAGAATCTGCTCGCTCGCAGATACGACGAGGAGATCGTCGGGCGCGCTGCTCAGCAGCTCTTGACGGCCGCATCCCTGGCCGCCGGCCAGTCTCTCTATGACGTGAACCGCAAGGTCTACGATCTGCTGCGCTACGGAGTAAGGGTCAAGCGCGACGTGGGTGACAACTACGAGATGGTCTGGCTCATCGACTGGGACGATCCAACTGCCAACCATTTCGTTATCGCCGAGGAAGTCACGATCAAGGGCGAGCACACCAAGCGTCCCGACATCGTGCTCTATGTCAACGGCATCGCTCTTGGGGTGATCGAGCTCAAGCGGTCCTGGGTGAGTGTCAGCGAGGGCATCCGCCAGAATATCGGCAACCAGAAACAGCATTTCGTGCGGCCATTTTTCACGACAGTGCAGCTTCTCTTTGCGGGCAACGACATCGAGGGCCTGCGCTACAGCGTGATCGAGACGCCGGAAAAATACTGGCTTGAATGGAAGGAATTAGGGGAAGAACCGAACCCGCTCGACCGGTCACTGCAGCAGATGTGTTCCAAGGAACGATTGCTGGAACTCGTCCACGACTTCATCGTCTTCGACTCGGGTGTTAAGAAGACTGCGCGTCACAATCAGTTCTTCGGGGTGAAATCTGCCCAGGATCGCGTTCGCTCTCGCGAGGGCGGCATCATCTGGCACACCCAGGGATCCGGTAAAAGCCTGACCATGGTGTGGCTAGCCAAGTGGATCCGCAAGAACCAAACCGATGCCCGGGTCCTCATCATCACCGACCGTACTGAGCTCGATGAGCAGATCGAAAAAGTTTTCGGAGGAGTGAACGAGAAGATCGTCCGCTCACATTCGGGCACTGATCTGCTCACGCAGCTCAATCAGAGCCAACCATGGCTCATGTGTTCCCTGGTCCACAAGTTCCGAGGCTCTGACGAAGAGGTGGGAGAGGACACGAATGCCGACAAATTCATCAAGGAACTCAGCTCCACGATTCCGAACGACTTCCAGGCCAAGGGCAACTTCTTCGTCTTCGTCGATGAAGCCCACCGCACCCAGAGCGGCAGAATGCACCGGACCATGAAGCAACTCCTGCCTGAGGCGATGTTCATCGGTTTCACCGGAACCCCGCTGCTTAAAGCCGACAAAATGACAAGCATCGAAACCTTCGGCAGCTTCATCCACACCTACAAGTTCAACGAAGCCGTCCGTGACGGCGTCGTGCTCGACCTGCGTTACGAGGCCCGCAATGTCGACCAGGATCTCAAGGGCGCCTCCCAGATCGACCAGTGGTTCGACCTCAAGACCAAAGGGCTCACCGACCTTTCCAAGGCTCGCCTCAAAAAGAAGTGGGGCACTATGCAGAAGGTCGTCTCGGCCAAGTCACGTGCCGCGATGATCGTCCAAGATGTCCTGATGGACTTCGAGCGTGAGCCGCGCCTGATCTCGGGTCGTGGAAACGCCATGCTCGTCGGCGATAGCGTCTACCAGGCATGTAAGTTCTACGAGCTCTTCGCACAAGCGGGCTTCGCAGGCAAGGTCGCTATCATCTCAAGCTACGTCCCGAGTGCGACAGCGATCTCCAAGGAGGATGCCGGCGAAGGCGACAACGAAGAGATCCGCAAGTACGACATCTATCGGCAGATGCTGGCCAACTACTTCGACGAGCCTGCCGACAAAGCGGTGCTCCGGATCGACGAGTTCGAAAAAGATGTCAAACGTCGCTTCATCGAAGAGCCTGGCCAGATGCGACTGCTCATAGTGGTCGACAAACTGCTTACTGGATTCGATGCCCCGAGCGCCACCTGCCTCTACATCGACAAGAAGATGCGCGACCACGGGCTCTTTCAGGCCATTTGCCGCGTCAACCGCCTTGACGGTGACGACAAGACGTATGGCTATATCATCGACTATCGCGACCTGTTCAAGTCACTCGACAAAGCTATCTCCGACTACACCTCGGAAGCCCTCGATGGATACTCCAAGGAAGACATCGATGGGCTGCTCAAGGACCGTACTGAGCAAGAACGCGAGGACCTCGACGAAGCTTTGGAGCAGATCCGTGCGCTCTGCGAGCCCGTTGCGCCGCCGAAGGGCACACTCGAATACCAGCACTATTTCGTCTCGACCTTCCCCGGAGACGCCGAGCAGATCAAGGTCAACGAGCCGAAACGTGTCGAGCTCTATAAGTCGGTCGCTGCACTCGTGCGTGCGTACGGCGCCCTGGCTAACGAGATGGACCGCGCAAATTACACCCCCTCCGAGACCGTAGCCATCAAAGCGGAGGTCGCTCATTACGCAGCAGTCAAGAACGAGGTCGAGACAGGCGCCGGCGAGAACATCGACATGAAGCAGTTCGAGGCCGGTATGCGCGCCCTCCTCGATACCTACATCCAGGCCGACCCGGTCGAGCCGGTTGCAGCCTTCGGCAAGGGACTCGTCGAGCTCATCGTCGAGCGTGGCGCGGGTGCCATCGACACGCTTCCCGAAGGTATCCAGAAGAACCCGGAAGCCGTCGCTGAGACTATCGTCAATAACGTTCGCAAGACGATCGTCGACGAGCGTGCGATGAATCCAAAGTACTACGACCGCATGTCATCTCTGCTTGATGCGCTCATCGAGCAGCGTCGCCAGGATGCGCTCGACTACGTCGCGTACCTGACCAAACTGCTTGCACTGACGGAGAAGGTCGGCACGGGTGAGTCCGAGGTATCTTATCCGGACTGGGCTAAGACTCACGCTCGCCGCGCCTTGGTCGACTTTCAATGGCCAGAAGGAGTCCATGTCGATGTCGAGTACATCCACGACGCCATCCAGAGCGAGAAGGAACACGGCTGGCCTGGCTCCATGATCAAGGAGCGGGCTCTGGCCCGAGCTCTGCGAAAAGAGCTCCCATACGGCGTCGATACGGAATGTCTGCAGGGGCTCATCAACCTTCTGAAAGAACATAATGAGTACCGATAGCGCCTACCTGACTGTTGCAGGCCTTGGCGTCGATGTCGTGTACAAAGACATCAAGAACCTGCATATCTCCGTCTACCCACCGATCGGCCGGGTGCGTGTAGCCGCGCCGGAACGCACGGATGAGGACATCATCCGTCTCGCGGTTGTGCAGCGCCTGCCATGGATCAAACGTCAGCGCAAACAGCTGCAGAATGCCGAGCGCCAGACCCGGCGGGAGATGCTCTCGGGGGAGACCCATTACGCCTGGGGACAGCGGTACAGACTCGACGTCTCTCGAACCAGCGGCCATTACATCGTCGAAACTAAGGGCTCCACGCTCTGGGTTGTCGTACCTGCTGGAGCTGATGCTGACGGCCGTCGAGCGGCGCTTGATCGCTGGTATCGCCGGGAACTGAAGCGCGCATACCCGCCCCTATTGGAGAAGTGGCAGGCGAAACTCGATGTAGATGCATCAAAGGTGATCATTCGTCGGATGAAGACGAAGTGGGGAACGTGTGTCCAACACTCCCGCACGATCTTGCTGAACCCCGAACTTGCCAAGAAGAACCCCCGCTGCCTTGAGTACATAATCGTCCACGAACTCATACATTTCTACGAGCGCACTCACAACGAGCGTTTCATCGCCCTCATGGACAAACACCTACCCGATTGGCGGGGTCGCCGTGATGAACTTAACGCCGCGCCACTAGCTGATGAGGAGTGGTGACGTTTCAGACTAGATGTACGAGAGCCCAGAGGCACATCGAGATGATTGAGGCCAGCAGTGTTACGCCGCAGCCTGATCTGCGGCTTCGTTCGTAACGGGTTTGGACTGCCGGGCGGTCCACGGCCACTGGCACCGGACCACGATCCATGTGGGAAGAAGGCGACAGTCTCATTTCTTTGGAATTGAGACACCCGCTCGCTCGTGCGCGGGGATCGGATGTTGGACCAGCTCACTGCGTCTCACAAGTACGTACTAAAACCAACGTCTCACCGTTGTTCAATTCGCCAACTTGTGAGACTGTCCGGATTATGAGCACAGTGACCCGCACCGGACACCTCGTCGGTTACGCCCGCGTCAGCACCGGACACCAGACCCTCAACGGACAACACGACGCATTCAAGGCCGCCGGCGTGGACCGCATCTTCGACGACATCATGTCCGGCACTCACGCGGATCGTCCCGGTCTCGCTGCTGCTCTCGACTACGTCCGCGAAGGCGACACCCCCTCGTGCCAGCCCTCGATCGACTGGGCCGCTCCCTTGTCGACACGATCAACACCCTCGACGCACCCCGCAAGCGTGGCATCTACGTCCGCGCCCTCCGGGAAGGCATCTATACCTCGACGTCCGCCGGCCGCATGGTCGCTGGCGTGCTCGCGTCGCTCGCAGAACTCGAGCGAGAGTTGATCCATGAACGCGCAGCTGTTGCTCGCGAGGCGGCGAAGGCGCGTGGTAAGCAGACCGGCCGACCGAAGGCACTCACGAGCAAACAGGCGGGGGTGGCTCGGTCGCATGCGCGAGACCGGAGAGTCCGTTGCGACGATCACCAAAATGCTCGGCATCTCCCGAGCAATGTTCTATCGCGTAATGTCCGACTAATCGGTGCCCGTTACCCGGGAGCGAGGAGCAAATCCGCCCGATCCGGCGCTAAGGAGTGACCGCACATAGTGTCATGCTATGTGCGGCAACGTCTGAACCGTCTTGACTCGATGCGCCTTTCAGGTGGGGCGACTCGGGAAACGATATGCGGTAGTAGTCCGATGGTGTCCACCGTGGCAGCGTGCTCGGCGAGCAAAGCTGCCGGATCGCGTTGAACACATTCGATGAAAACCGCTTTCAAGCTGATCGAAGAAAATTTAAGGAAGGCAAAGTAGTGGCAAGGTCCGCTGAAGTCGTATTTCGTTCACTCGGCAACACAGAGTTCGAATGCGAGGTTCGCAGCCCGGGAGGGCTGACGATGCGCTGCAACGGTGCGCTCGGCGATCTGGAGCCTCGCGTTCTCGGTGACGACGCGTTGGGCACCAACCCTGCCCTAGTCCACAACGCATGGGCATTCGCCAAGCACGATCATTTAGACCGCACGCTACCGGAGGGTGCCGAGCGGAAAAGTCATCGTGAGCAGGCGAGTGCGCACCGTAAGACTGCGGCTGGCATCGCCGAACTGATCGACAAATTAGGTACCGTGTCGAAGAATTCCTGGTGCTCAGCATGTTTCACCCGAAGCGACCACCGCTGCTTGACGCAAGGATTCGGCACGATGCCGGCGTACCTATGCGAATCGTGCGGATCGCCGACACTGGGATGCGCAGGTCCCGGGTGCACGAACATGGCCACGCGAGGTTTCGCAGCTGTGCTGGTGCCGCGGTACTGCGCCGAGCACAGGCATGAGATCCCCGGGTTCGAAAAGGCGTCGGCAAGCTTCGGAGCGCTGGAGGATTACCACGAATTCCTCGATTTCGAACGTCGCAACCTCGCACTAGGCTCACGTGTAGCAGCGATTTCCGTTCTCTCCGCGGGCGCCCTTGCGACCGGCGCATTTTTCGCTGCTCCGGCGATTGGCGGTGCAATAGGCAGCCTGAGCATCGCAGGGGGTGGCTACACGGGGGCCGCAGCGAGCAGTTACGGGTTGGCCTTGCTTGGTGGTGGCTCGATCGCTGCGGGTGGGCTGGGCATGGCTGGCGGGACAGCAGTCGTCGCAGCTGTCGGTGGAGCCCTCGGCGGCGCATTGGGCAGTTCCGTGACAACTGCTTACATCGGTGCTGACAAGTCGTTCTCGATCGAACTGATCAAGCCGGGGTCCGGCACAGCCGTGATCGTCGCGAATGGACTGTTCAGCGAGGGAGCGGACACACGCAAGGACTGGAAGGATTTTGTCGCACGACGCTACCCGGATTCGCCGATCTATCGAGTTCACTGGGGGAGCAATGATCTCGGAGACTTAGTGGCAATGGCCAAGGCGCTGGGTGGACAACCTGCAGCCGCGCTCGGAGTCAAGGGGCTGGCTGCAAAGGCGGGAAGGGCGGGCGCGAAGAAGCTGGGACCGTTGGCACCCGCGCTGGTGATAGCAGCCGTTGCCAAAAACCCTTGGCACACTGCAAAAGTCAAGGCAGACCGGACGGGCGTGGCTCTGGCAGGACTATTGGCGAGAACCGATGCAAAACGTTACGTGCTTGTCGGGCATAGCCTTGGTGCCCGCGTTGCAGCCACAGCAGCCCAGACCCTTGCGACGGCGAGAAGCGGACCGAAGATCGACACGGTCCATTTGCTAGGCGCTGCAGTCGGGTCGGGTGGTGACTGGCGACTTCTCAACAAAGCAGTCACCGGCGCCGTGCACAACTACCACTCATCGAACGATGGTGTGCTCAAGTACGCCTATAAGACCGCCCAAGCCGGACAAACGGCGGTCGGATTCGTTGGTTTCCGCACCGACTACCACCGAATCCACGACCACGACGTCTCCGCTATTGTCGCTGGTCATTCAAAGTATCTCGAAAACGTGCAGCTCAACTGATAGAGCTTCTCTGTCGGAGATATCCTATCGAACGGAGAAGAATTCGAAACACTATTCCCTGAATCGCGGGGGTCGAGGAGCAGATCCGCCGAATCCGGCGCTAGGAGGCAGCGAGTGCGTGGCCTTGAGCGACCGAGCGATCCGGCCCGGCAGCGTCGGTCGCCCGCGTACCGCTCAGCGGGCTCGGAAGCGTCCCAACGGATCTTCGCCGAGCGCCGGACCGCGGCGAAGACAATTTCTGGAACTAGCCGACGGTCGAATCCAGATGAAAATTCACTGTGGAAACAGTGCAGTCGCGCCCATAGTCCCAGCGATTGCGCTCTGCCCCGTTGGGGATGGTTGATTGCGAGGGAAACGGAATCCGCAACGGCCAGTCGAGATTCGATCGATATTCGACGCTTCTGTGAACCATGCGTATCCCCAGCTTGATCGGAGGTCGAGCTGTCGAGAACTCGCGTCGGTAATCTATGTCGAAAAATCTGCTGGGATTAACTATTCGACAGAGAAGTTTCTTTCAGGCTGCCCACCAGGTGATGACGAGGGCGAAGAGGAGGCAGCCGAGAATGCGGGAAGCTCCGACTGGCACGCCGACCCATTCGTGCATGCATCGTCATCGGTTGGTCCGAGGGGGTGCTGTGGTCATGGGGTGGTTGCGAGTTGGAGTGTTGCTACGTTTATGCGCTGATCGACTCACGAGATCGCTCCGTCTTTTACGTAGGAAAGGGAGTCGGAGGTCGCGTCTACGGTCACGTCTGGTCCGCGATGGGAGCAGCTGAATTCGTCAAAGACGGAATCGAAAGTGAATCCGCCACAGTGAAATCGGCAAAGAACCAACGTATTCGAGATATTTATCAGTCTGGCAGGATAGTCGAAACGTCATCCTTAGGCACCGGATCGAGCCCGAGGCGACAGCTGACAAGAGCGCATGCCATCGAGCAAACCTTGATCGATGGGCTCCGCCTGACAGAAGCGCCGACGGATGAGGCCGTGTTGGTGACCATTGTGGGCGGTCACATCACGACGGAGTGGGGCTCCCACTACCGGAGCTGATCCGACGCTATGCCGCGACTGCGGCACCAGAGATCGAATTGCCCTGCGTTATTCTCATCGTTAATACGGCTCTGAACCCAGATAACTCCAAGGAGCGAGTTTGCGAAGAAGGCGGAGGCTGGTGGCGCGCCCGCCCGGCTGTTCGCAACACAGCGGACGTCCCGATCTTCTTCGTTGCTGCGGACAACGTCCGAGCGGTGTATCGGGCTTCGGGTTGGGAACAGAGTGGACTGGGCGGTGCCTGGCGGTTTTCCGGCCCGGCGGATCCGGAGCTGGAAGCCCGCTTCGTCGGAACTAGTGCTGCGGAGCTGAAGAATGCACGTCCGACTGGGCGATGGCGTCAACATTTGGCATCCCGACCCGGTGGACTGAAAACGCGGGCCCGCGCTATCCGCCCCAGGCAGCGAGCGGGCTCCTAGAATTGCCGAGTGGTAGGGCGGGGGACGGCGGTGAGGATGTTTAGGGAGGGCGGTGAACCGGTAGGTCGGTATTGTCTTGTTTTGCGCTTTGTAGCAAGATGTCCCAATGTCCGAATACTATCCGCCATCAGCATCTATGCCGTTGCCACCGGCGACTCCTGGGCGAGTCACCACGGTCCCACCTACTCGGCCACTGCTGGGATTGCCGATATTTTGGATCGGCTTGGGTATCTTCCTCGCCAACTTCTTCGGTGCATTTCTGCACGTACTTTTTATCAAAGACTCAGCGCCAGGATGGTTCGTCATCGGCGTGGCCGCTGTCCTCGGGGCCGTCGGCATTGCACTCGTCATATACCGGACCAACGGGATTGCGTGGTGGCATTGGCTGCTGATGGCCTTTTGTGTCAACCTGCTGCTCGGTGCAGTGAATCGCGCGACCGATGTAACAGCGATCCAAGTGGCCTTCGGAATCGTGAACTTCGCGGGTCTTCTCGCGTTGATCGTTGGCGCAATTCTCGCTGCCGTACGGTCGTCGAAACAACCCACCGCAACGCCCACAGGTCCACTGTTGGCACCGATCGTCGGTTATACCGCTGAAGGACAACCGGTCTACGGCTCACCCGTTCGATCACAGACCACCAATACCTTTGCGATTCTTGCACTCATCTTCGGATTCCTCGCCGGTGTACTAGGGATCATTTTCGGTCATATCGCGCTGAGCCAGATCAAGCGCACAGGTGAGAATGGCCGCGGTATGGCTATCGCAGGACTGATCCTCGGCTATTTGTTTGTCGCTTTCTGGTTGGTGCTCTTTATCGCAGCTGCCACCAGCGCTGCATGACGCCTCGATCTGGGGCGTGATGCGAGTGCAGGCGTGCTCGAATTACGCCCGTTTGTGTATCGGGCGTGTCCGACAGAAGTTCCCCGTTTTCCTTGGACCGTGACGATGGGTTCACGTGTGTCCGAAATTTCGTCCCCATCGGGGACGCCTCAACCCCGAGACTTCAGTGCTGCCTGCGCGGCATTGAACCCACCCATTCCGTGGACCCCGCCGCCCGGGGGAGTCGCGGACGAGCAGAGGTATACGCCAGGAACCCCGGTGGCATAGGGGTCCAGCCCGAACCGGGGGCGCGCGATGATCTGCCGCGCAGTGTTCGCCCCCGCGGAGATGTCGCCACCCACGTAGTTGGGGTTGTACGCCTGCATCTGCGGCACATTGCGCACGTGGACGCCCACG
>Ga0154000_1000281_pt1 | contig 14254 bp, 9 predicted proteins | sample TSNC084MetaG_FD_104674 | JGI IMG/M metagenome (GOLD analysis project Ga0154000, IMG submission 104674) | Attine ant fungus gardens microbial communities from North Carolina, USA - TSNC084 MetaG | ecosystem: Host-associated > Fungi > Mycelium > Unclassified | place: USA: North Carolina, Lumber... | reverse complement strand
GAAAGCCTAGATAGTAATTATGCATTAAATACGGTGAGCAGTGCTGCGGAAAAGATTTCTTATTTATCGGAACATTTCTTCTTGTGGCCGACAGAAGACGTATATGATCTGACCAAGGATTTTGGAATTGTACCTTACCGGAAGCTGACGATCCAAAAACAAGGCGTCAGCGGGGAAAGTGTTCCAGGAACAAAGTTTGCTATTTACGGTCCGTATAATTCGATAGAGGAAATCAATTCTTTGGGATTACAGGCACAGAAAGTAGAAGTAATCACAGATGCGAATGGTGAAATTGTGATTGATGAAAATTCGGCAATCCAATTACTATATTTTAAAGATTATGTGATTGTTGAAGAGGAAGCCAGCGAGAATTATACGGCTGACCGAGACTCCGCCGCATATTTCATTAACGGAGCGGTAAAAGATGAATTGACGGAGCTTTCCAGTGCGGCGGCAGCGGGTCAAAAAGCATGGATACTGCTTGGAAAAATAAGTGAATCCGGAACTAACAATACCGCTGTTAACCTTTACATCACGAATGGCTATGAATCAGGCAGTCTGACGTTCAGTAAAGTAGATGAGAAAAATCAGACGCTTCTTCTGCCGGGGGCAGAGTTCACCTTGAAAGCCGGAAATACCGTAACCGGTTCATGGCAGAACTTTATTCAGGGATTGACACCGGAAAAATGTGAAAGTATGGGAATAGAACTAACAGCTGCTTCCTCCGACGCAAAAGAACTCACATTTAAAACAATCGGCAGTACGACAGAACCCGATCTTGGCCGGGAGGTAAACATTGCGGGACTGCCTTTAGGAGATTATGTCTTAACGGAGATAACAGCGCCGGAAGGCTACAAGCTTCCAGACAATAATAAGTTCAATTTCAGCCTTCAAACAGACGGCGAAAAAGCCCAGTTAGTGTATCAAAGTGGCAGTGAAGTGCCGGATAACCTGATCAATAATCAGAGAAATGCGATCTTCAGCCTGACAGTTTTCAAAACGGATACTTATCATAATAAGGTGAAGGATATTACCTTTAGCCTTACCGGACCAGGAATATATCAAGACGGTGCATGGACTTCTATTGACAGTACGGCAACGTATACCGATACAACGGATGCAGACGGTAAGATAACATTCCAAAATCTTCCTTATGGTGATTATCAGGTTACAGAAGCGGAGTCTTCAAAATATGATAAGCTTTCCGTATTCTACGTCAATATCAGTAAATCCGGTGTGGTGACGCCATACAGGGATGAAAATGGCAACCTTCCATCCGGAGTTGAATTGCCCAATGTTTCTGATCATGCCGATATTGTAGTGAGAAATACACCAAGCACAGGCCTCATAGAATTGGAGAAAGTCGATGCGTCAGGAAACCGTTTAACCGGGGCCGAATTCCAAATAAGCGGCAGTTCGGCTGTAGATGGAGCCTGGGAGGCATTTATTGATGAAGTGGTAAGCTCTCAAACAAAGCAGGATGCTGATCAGATTACCAAGGTCAGCAAGACCGTCAATAATGGTTTGTATGCACTTGAATTTACAATGGCAGACGGGAAAGTAACCTTTGACTTTGTTCCTTTTGGAGAATATACCATAACGGAGATAACGGCACCGGAAGGTTATATTACAACTGCAAAACCATGGAGCAGCGGAAGCTTCCAAGTAGGAAGCGGTACGGGAGCCAGTGAAAAAATCAATCATACGTATCAGGTGGTAAACGCCTCTCATGAATTAAAGGTTATAAAAGTTGACAGCAGACCGGCTCCATATGATAAGGCTCTGCCGGGTGCGGTTTTTGTTCTGGAAACAACAGAAAATCCGGTTCGCTATGTAGAGTTAAGTGATAACAAATATGTTCGACTCGTAGACGAAATGACAGATGCTACTAAATTTGTGACAGGAGAAGATGGTTCGGTAACCATTACAGGACTTCCGCCAGCGGTTTATAATTTGAAGGAAATCCAGGCTCCCAGCGATTCGTATCAAATTACTCATCCGGAAGGACAGAAGATCACTGTTAATGGAAAGGTGAACGCGGAAGTAGTTGTCGAAAATACTAAAGTTACCGCCAGGATCGGTATTAAAAAAGTATCTTCCGCTAATGTCGCAACTGTATTAAGCGGGGCTGAATTTATCGTTTACACAGATAAGAGCAATCCCAGAGGCAGTACTGTGGATACATTAAAGACCGGTACAGATGGCAGGGCAGAATCGATCGAATTGCCGGTTGGAACTTATTATGTTAAGGAAACGGTTGCCCCTGCCGGATATAACTTAAAGAATGTAGTTTATGAAGTTGTCTTAGGCACGGAACAAGATGTGTATATGGTTCAGACTACAGTAGGAGGAGAAACCGTAGATTATATTACAAATATCCAAAAAACTACCGGCGGTGGCGGCGGTGGCGGATCTTCCAACCCGGGAACGAGTACAGATCCCAGTACGGGTGTAACGATTACGGATGAAACTGTTCCATTAGGAACTATGGATGGAGATGGAAATGAAGACACTTCATCTACCGTGGATCTGGGAGATAACGATATTCCGTTAGTAGATGTTTCCCAAAATAACGGGATAGCAACAGGAGATGCCTTTAACCCCATAATCATACTGGTGCTGCTTATTTCAGGAGTGGCAATCGCTTATCTTGTTTTCAAACGAAAAAAAGAGGACGGATCTGATCAGTAGTGGCATAATTTAATAGGATAGTAAAAAAGGCATTGCAAAATCGCTGAGAAATCAGCGATGGAGCAATGTCTTTTTGTTATAATTAGGAAATTTTCCGGAATGAGAGGTAATTTCAAATATCAAATTTACAGTAGATTTAGGATTTTGGGCGAAAAGGTGAATTTGCGTAACGTTTCCGATACTGCTCCGGTGTCAATCCCTCTCTCTTTTTAAATACCCTGAAAAAATATTTTACATTATTATATCCAACTGCTTTCGCTATATGATAGATTTTTTTATCAGATTTAGCAAGCAGTTCTTTGGCATTATCTATTCGAATGTCATTCAGGTAGTCAATGAACTTTTTACCGGTTTTTTGATGGAACAAATGGCTGAAATAACTGGCATTTACGTAAAAATAAGAAGCAATAATCTCAGTGGTCAATGATTTCTGGTAATTACGTACCAAGTATAGCTTTACCTTTTCGATGACATCCTCAGCCTGTTCGTAGACGTTACATTCCTTCAGCATATTAGAGAGGTTGATAAAGAAAGAAGTATAGCAGGACAGCAGCTCTTCCGGCTGAAAGATACTTTTTACAACATGGTCCATACTTATAGAAGGTTTATACTGTTTAGAATAATCATTCACCATGGCCCAGCACTGATTGGTTAAATCATATAAGTGAAACTTGATGTCGCCCAGTGTAATGTCAGGCAGGGAATTATAATATTCCCATAATCTGTTTAGCAGGTCAATAACCTCTTCGGACATTCCTGTCTCAAGACGGAAAAGAAATTCATCTGTCTGCGGCCAGTGAATGATGGTTGTGTTTGGTTCCTGATCATAAAAATAGTAATAAGTTTTACCGGTGTGCAGTGTCTGGCTGTTCAATGCGGTGCGGCATTCCTCATATGCAGTCGGAAGGTGCATGAGTTTTGTATAGATCCGGCTGATTCCGAATTGAGAATAGCCTGATTTCTGATGCAGAAATGAGGAAAGATAATCCATCATCTGTTCACATAGCAAACGGTATCTAACAGCTGTTTCATCGGTAATAAACAGGATAATAAAGCCTAGATTCAGATTGTTGGGATGGGTTAGAAATACACCGGTGTTACTGTATCCGCTTTCATTCAGGACCTCCTGAATTGCTATTTCGCCGATCGGGATTGACGTATGAAACGTCTGAAGCAGGTAGTTGCTGCCATCTTTCACAAAATAGAGTTTTTTTGAGTTAATGTCATCTGTTTCAACAGGGTAACCAAGAATTCGATTCCTGAGAAGCTGCAGGTCATATTCATAATAAACCTGTTCCCTCTCTTCATGTGCGGACAGCAGATCGTTGTTAATCGCATTGCTGCTTTCCAGACGATCTATGGCCTTCAGCATGACCTCCTGGATCTGTTTCCTGGAAAATGGTTTTAACAAGTAATCGATGGCATTGGCAGACAGGGCATGTTTAACATAATCGAAATCTTTGTAGCCGCTGATTACAATCAACTGAATATGAGGGTAATGCTCCGTTAAATAGGGAAGCAGCTGCGTACCTGCCATGATCGGCATCTGCATATCAATAATGGCGATTGCAGGGGAATTATTTTCAATTAAAGTTATCGCCTCCCGGCCATTGACGGCTTCGCCGATACATATGGCACGATCATTGAGCGCTTCCAATTGTTTTATCAGTCCCTTGCGGATTAAGGCTTCATCATCAACGATAATATATTTGTACATAATTTTCACTCCCCCAGAATTGGTAATTTTATCACAATGGAAGTTCCTTTGTATTTTGAACTACTGATGGAAAGTCCGTATTGTTCACCGTAATATAATTTGATTCGGCTATGGATATTCTTAATTCCAATACTCCTGTTATTTCGATGTCCAAGTTCAATAAATTCAGCTTCTTCATTCAGCGATTCCTGCAATTTTATCAACTGTTCATCGTCAATTCCCTGACCGTCATCGGTAACTGTAATATAGAGCAGGGAACCCTGAGATGTACTGCTTATTTCAATCCGACTACCTGTCTGAAAGTTTGACAACCCGTGAATAATGGAATTTTCCACCAACGGCTGAAGGATCAGCTTTAAAACAGTAAAGCTGTACATGGATTTTGGGATATTTAATATATAGGAGAAGGCGTTATCAAAACGGATTGATTGAATGGTTATATAATCTTGTACATGACTTAATTCTTCTTCTAATGTGACCAGCTCACTTTTTGTTTTTATTGTATAACGGAACATATTTCCAAGGGCAATAGACATTTCTGAAAGTCTTTCGCTGCCCTCTATTTCTGCTATGCTGTTGAAGGATGCCAATGTATTAAACAGAAAATGAGAGTTGATTCTGGCTTCCAGGGATTTCATCTGGGCGTCCATAGCAATTAATTTATTCTGGTAATCTGTTTTAATATAATTCCTAAGCTTTTCCATCATTTGGTTATATTCATTGTATAAAACTCCTATTTCATCTTTGCGGGAATGAAATGCTTCAACTCCTGAAAAATTATCATCTCCCTGCATCGACATAATGTGACTGAGACGGACAATCGGACGAGTCAGGTAACGGGACAGAAAATAAGTGAGAATCAATGCTGCCAACAAGGAAGAAATTGCCAGGGTGACCAATATGGTTCCGGTTAAATTAAAGGTCTGATAGAGTTTTTCATAGTTTATTACAGCCGTCAGCTCAAGATCCGGATGATTAAGCGGGGACGAAAAGGTTTCTAGCTTTGAAGATACTGGCGACTGGGGAAGTGTCGGCCGGTCGTCAATATGATTTACCATTTCCTCCGCATGTTTGTTATATAAATAAAATTCAACCATTTCCGGCATTGTGTTGATATTGTTTAAGTCAAATATCTTTGGGGAACAATTGATGAGAAGGATTCCCAGGTATTTGTGGGAATAAACATCGTAGAGATATTTTGCAAAAAATACACTGTCCTGGCTGTTGGAAAACATGGCATTATGCGTTGAGACATCACTCACATAGAGATTTCCCTGCAGGCTCATCGTATCCTCGTACCAGATTTCACCATGGGGATTATAATCAGGAGCTAGTTTAAAGTGAGGGTTGTCCTCATAGTCCAGTGTTACACCACTGGGGGTAAAGACATAAAGGCCATAGATAAAATCATAACTGTTTGTGAGGTTCAAACACATATATTTGATATTCTGTTTGGTCTGATATATTTCTAAATGGGATGCGTTGAATTCCGGGTCGGCATATGGTTTTAGATTCTGAATTAGGGAGTTTGCTTCGTTTGAATAAAAAGTAAACATATTGGCGGCTTTGTTAACCTGATCCAGTGTATTATTGGTCTGCTGTACGGCTTTGCCGAAGACGTTATGGGAATATTCATCCATTTGATCATAAGCAGTAGTGGAATAACGATGATAGGCTACGGCAGTGATCAGCAGAATCGGTATCGCCGCAATAAGAAAAAAGATAATGAAAAACTTTTGCTGAAGTTTCAAAACAGTACCTCCCAATTTTATAAAAGTCCAAAAATCTAAAAATAGTATACCACAGGTACCAAAGGAAATATACTTTGGTTGTGATAAAATGAAAATATCAAAAAATAATTTGGAGGAAATGAAGATGAAAAAGAATATGCCATTATTTGCTGCGGTAGTATTATCCGCCGGTTTGCTGATCGGATGTGCCGGCACATCAGGAAACAACGCAACAGAGACGCAGCCGACAGCAGTTGGAGCAAATACAACGGAGGCTCAAAATGGAGAGAAAAAAACAATTCGTTTTTTATCTGCTATGCAGCTGGTGGATGAAGAGATGATTGCGGCTTTTATGGAAGATAATCCGGATATAGAAGTGAAATACGAATATGTCGATTCCGGAAACTATTCAGCAAAATTTGCAGCTTTGGCATCGGCAAATGAACTGCCGGATGTATTCTGGACACAATCCGGATACTATTGCGATCAGATCAAAGAAGGACTATTGTACGATCTTTCCGATGAGATGGCAAACAGCTGCTATGAAGGAGATATGGCCTGGAAAGATACGTTTGTTCCTAACCTGTTGGTTAATTTTCAGAATATCGCAGTATCCGGCTGTGGTGTGATGGACTCATATGATTATGGTGTGCCGTTCACGATGACAACCGTGGCAGTGATGTATGATAAGGCAATTTATGAACAATTGGGGTTGAATGAACCAGCGAACTGGGAAGAATTTATGAACAATTGCGGGGCTGTTAAAGACGCCGGATTTACCGCGTTGACAGTACAAAGCAATACCTGTGTTGACTGGCTGCCAAGATTATTCTGGGATCAATACTGCCGGGAAGAAATCGAAGAAAAAGGCCTGACATTCGCAGATAAAACCATGACTTTTCACACGGAATCGGTGAGAGAGGGCCTGGCACAGTTTAAAGAGCTTTGGGATCAGGGATATCTGGCGGAGAATTATTTTACGGCGGATCTGGATACGACTGCACAGATGTTTTTACAGGGTGAGCTGGCTCATATTTTAATAGCTCCGGATAAGATTGCCTATATTATGGACAATGCACCTGATAATATGGAGTTGGCAACCTTTCCGCTTCCGGGAATTGCCGGTATCGCATCCCGTTCACTGGGCGGGTCAAGTAATATTTTTGCCGTCAGTGCCTCGACAGAGGAATCGGAAGCTTCTGTGAGACTGCTCAAATACCTGACTTCAAGAACTAATTTTGAAACTGATGATGGCTTGAAATATTCTAATTCCGGTCTTTTGAATGTAAAGAAAGGGACAGAACTGGATCAGCTTTTAAGTGGTTATACAAAAGCTGCGGAAGGCGGTTTTTGCCCGGATGTATTTGTGCCGACAACTGCCAATACCGAGATTAATAGCAAGTTTAAAGATAATCTGCTGCCAAATTATCTGCTTGATCAGATAACCTTGGATGAAGTTTGTACAGAACTGCAGGATCTTTATGATGAATATCTGGAAGACTAGCCGTGGGAGGGGATGATTTTGGCAAACGGAAAGAAAGAGTCTCTGCTTAAAGAGATAAAAGAAAGTATACCGGGATATTTATTGGTTCTTCCTACCTTATTAGTTTTTATCGTATTTCTTTATATTCCGTTTTTTAATGCAGTCCGGATCAGTCTGTATAAATACAAAGGCTATGGTGCCTTAACTAATTTTGTCGGATTAAAAAATTATATATCGGTATTGAATGATAAACACTTTTATGAGGCGTTTTTGAACACCTTCCGGTTGATCGGGTGTGATTTGATATTTTCCATTACCATTGGTTTTTTTCTGGCTTACGTGATGTTTAAGGGAATACGTCTGAAAGGTTTTTTTAATACTGCCTTATTTATTCCTTATCTGATCTCCATGGTAGTAGTTGGCTGTATCTGGAAAATTATTTACGATCCGACGATTGGTCCGCTTAATCAGCTGCTTCAAACAATCGGACTTGGTAATCTGGCAAAACCCTGGCTGTCCCAGAGAGGGACGGCCCTCCCTTCTATCATAATTACCTGGATTTGGCGAACCATACCGTTTAACATGCTGATCTGCTATGCAAATATTATGACATTATCGAAAGATTATCTGGAGGCGGCCGATATTGATGGTGCAAAGGCCTGGCAAAAGCTCCGCTATATAATCCTGCCGCATATGGTACCTACTTTTGTCACGCTGGGAATGCTGACTGTGACAAATGATTTGCGGGCATTTGATCTTGTCTGGGTGATGACTCAGGGAGGACCGGGCGGGGCATCGGACGTAATGACTTCATATGTTTATTCAGAGGCCTTTGTATCGCAAAAATTTGGTACGGCAACGGCTGCTTCCATTATTATGATGGTAGTTATGATTGGAATAACGGTAATTTTACAGCTTGCTAAAGGGGGATTTGAAAATGGCAAAAAAGCGTAAGGGAGTTTCTGCTCTGGTTTTTATTGTTGTTTTAATATATGCCATTATATCCCTTTATCCATTAATATGGGTGATTCTTCAGTCCTTTAAAACCGAAGCGCAGTTTTTAAAAAGTATCTGGACATTGCCGAGTTCACTTCGTTTGGATAATTATATAACGGCTTTTACCAGAGGGCATATGGGATTGTATCTTAAGAATACCATTGTTAATACCGTAGCTACCTTGGCGGTCGAGATCGTTTTGATTACACTGGCGGCATTTGCATTTTCAAAGCTTAAGATGAAGTTTAAGCAAGTGCTTTTGTATATGATTCTGATTAACATGCTGATTCCAACACCGATTATTTTGCTGCCGATGTATTTGCAGGTTATTAATCTCAAAATACAAAATACTTTGGCGGCGATTGTATTCCCTTATTTTCAGGGGTTTGCGCCTTTGGGGATCATCTTACTCAAAAATTATATGGATAGTATTCCGAATGAAATTATTGAAGCAGCAAAGATTGATGGCTGCAACATGCTTCAGATACTGCTCAGGATTATGGTACCGCTGGTAAAACCGATGTTGGTTACGCTTGCGATCCTGGGCGGCATGGGGGCGTGGAATGAGTATATGTGGGCTTTGGTATCTATCAGCAATACCCAGAAAACCCCTCTTTCTGTGGGAATTGCCATCTTAAGAGATCAAATCTCCACGCTGGGGTATACAACGGTGTTTGCAGCTTTGACTGTGGGGGCGATGGTATTTGTAATTATTTATCTGTGTGCTCAAAAAACGTTTGTACGGTCAATTACAGAGGGGGCGGTTAAGGGATGAGTGCTGATTTTTTGGATTTGTTTCAGACACCTCCAGCCCAATACCGGGGGATGCCGTTTTGGGCCTGGAATACGAAGATTGATAAAGCAGATTTGGAAAGACAGATTCTGCAGTTTAAAGAGATGGGAATGGGTGGATTTTATATTCATCCGAGAGTCGGTCTGGATACGGAATATCTTGGCGCCGAATATATGGATTGTGTCAGTATCTGTACGGCAATCGCCAAAAGAAATCAAATGTATTGCGGCCTTTACGATGAAGATCGATGGCCTTCCGGATATGGCGGCGGATATGTTACAAAGCAGAAAGAATTTCGCTGCAAGGCACTTTTGTTTACCCCTTGGAAACAGGGAGAAAGGCAGTACCCACCACCGGTTTATGATTCAAGGGCGGCATTTTCTGTGCAGGGAAACGGGAGCTTTCTTGCGGCCTATCAGATTGCCCTGAATCAGGATGGCAGCCTGAAATCCTATTACCGGTGTGAAGAAGATAGCTTACCGGGCGATGGATATAAATTATGGTATGCATATATTGAGACAGCCTGTGACAGTCCCTGGTTTAATAATCAGGCGTATGTAGATACGCTTAACGAGAATGCAGTCAAGTGTTTTATTGATACTACTTATGAAAAATATTATGAAAATAGTGGAACAGAATTTGGGAAAGTCATACCCTCAATTTTTACAGATGAACCACAATTCCTGTCGAAGGGTTTTTTGGGAACGGCGAAAAACAAACAGGATGTGATGCTTCCTTTTACGGGAGATTTTAAAGACACGTTTTTTGCTGCTTATAAAAGGGATATTTTAGACGGTATTCCTGAATTGATATGGGAATTGCCGGATGGTAAGGTTTCTTCGGTGCGCTATCAATACCATGAACATTTAACCAAACGCTTTTCAGAAAGTTACAGCAGGCAAATTGGTACATGGTGTGACAAGCATAATATTAAATTGTGCGGACACATGATGGAAGAACCAACCCTGCAGTCACAGACGCAGGCATTGGGGGAAGTTATGAGAAGTCTCAGGGAGTTCGCTATACCCGGAGTTGATATGTTATGTGATGCAAGGGAATATACAACAGTCAAGCAGGCCCAGAGTATCTGCCGCCAGTATAACAAGGCCGGCGTTCTCAGCGAACTGTATGGAGTGACCAACTGGGATTTTGATTTTCGCAAACATAAACTGCAGGGAGACTGGCAGGCGGCCCTTGGAGTGACTAACCGGGTTCATCATTTGAGCTGGATGAGTATGGCGGGAGAGGCCAAGCGGGATTTTCCGGCAACTATTGGTCATCAGTCACCGTGGTATCGGGAATATGCAAAGATTGAAGATCATTTTGCCAGAGTCAATACAGCAATGACAAAAGGCCGGCCGGTGGTAAAAGTAGCGATGATACATCCGGTTGAATCCATGTGGATACTATTTGGTCCGGCAAAAGAGACCGGCCTGGTCAGGCAGGAGCTTGATGAACAGTTTAGACAGATAACCGAGTTGATGCTGTTTCATAATATTGATTTTGATTATTTGTCGGAAAGTCTGATACCGGAGTTGTGGACAGGGGAGCGGTTTTCTTCGGTAGATTATGAAGTGATTATTGTTCCCGGATGTAGAACGATCAGAAGTTCCACATTGAAGATGCTTTCAGAATTTAAAGCCGGCGGAAAAAAGGTTGTTTTTGTGGGGCAGACGCCGGGACTGGTTGATGCTCAGGAAGATGAGCGAGGTAAAGCATTTGCGCAGGAATGCCGGGTTATTCCTTTCGCTGTATCACCATTGATGGGTGAATTGGAAGCCTATCGGGATATTGATATCCGTTATTATGGACAGAAGTTTTTAAAGAAGCCTAATCATAAAAAGAATTGGGATGGTGAGAGAACTGATAAATATATATATCAGATGCGGGAGATTGAAGACGGGAGATGGCTGTTTATTGCCAACGCCCGCCCGATGGCAAACCCGGATCGAATTTGCAAAGATGATCTTGTAATTCGGATCAGAGGCATATGGAATCTGGTAAAGTATGATACCTTGTCAGGAGCTGTTATTCCGGTAGAGTGCCATATAGACAATGGTGATACGGTATTTTATGATAAACTTTATGATCAGGATAGTCTGCTTATCAGGCTCATGCCGGGGGAGATTGAAAGAAAAGCCAAAGTGCAGAAAATAATTTACGGCGAGGAACAGTCTTTGTTTCAACAGCAGGTAACGGTTGAAAGACAAGAGCCTAATGTGATGTTGATGGATATTGCCGAGTATTCTATGGATGGAGTGGAATGGAAAGCGAAAGAAGAAATCCTCAGAATTGATAGAAGTGTTCGTTTAAGACTTGGCATTCCGGTTCGGGAAGCAGCTCATGCACAGCCATGGCTGCGGGCAGGTGCCGAAGATAGATCCTATTCTTTGTATTTGAAATATGAATTTGTTTTGGAGAGCGAATTTTCAGGACTTTTATTGGGAATTGAAGAAACGGAATGTTCAGAACTGTTTCTGAATGGAAATCAAATCATAAAAGAAATCACCGGTTACTATGTAGACCAGGCAATCAAGACAATCAAGCTGCCAACTATGCCACCAGGGAAAAATGAGTTAATAATAAAAATGGATTTTAGCGAAAAGGTAAATTTGGAGCCGATTTATTTACTGGGAGATTTTTCTGTCTGTCTTCAGGGCAGCCGGATCACCTTAGCGCAAACGGAGCAGACTGGTGCATGGTGCAGCCTGACAAAACTTGGAATGCCATTTTATGGCGGAAATGCTGCATATCGGACTGAGTGTTATCTGGAAGCTGGACATTATGAACTGAGTATCACCAAATTTCGTGCCCCTTTGCTTTCAATTACTATTGATGGAATATGTGTGGGAGAGATTATGTTGTCCCCATATAATGTCTCGTTTGACATTGAGGAGAGTGGAATTCATAGGCTGGAAATTTTATCATTTGGTAATCGCTGCAATACGTTTGGGGCTGTTCATGACTGTGATGAAAAAGAGATATATTTTGATTCTAATGCATGGCGGACTGTTAATGAGGACTGGGCTTATGAGTATCAGTTGAAAGAGAGCGGAATATTGAAAGCCCCAGTGATAAGGAAAGTAGAAAAGAGGTAGACAATCATATGTATGCAATCAAACTTGAAAAACCCTGGCAGATAGAATGCATAGAAACTGAGAAACCGGTAGTAAAGACCGGCGAAGCTTTGATCAAAGTGAAGTCGGCAGGTATCTGCGGCAGTGATATCGGAGCCTTCCGGGGAACCAATCCGCTGGTTTCTTATCCAAGAATTATCGGTCATGAGATTGCCGGAGAAATTGTTTCAATACCAGAGGATAATGTAAAGGGTCTGAAACCCGGAGACCATGTCATTGTTGATCCTTATCTGTATTGCAAAACATGTTACCCATGCTCTATTGGAAGAACGAACTGCTGTACCAAGTTAAAGGTGCTTGGGGTACATGTAGATGGCGGCATGCAGGAGTATTTTGCCCATCCGGCTGATATGCTTTGGAAACTGCCGGAGGATATACCATGGGAACTTGCACCGCTTGCAGAGCCGCTTACCATTTCCCTGCATGGAATTCACCGGGGGCAGTTAAAAGCCGGAGAATATGTGGCAATTATCGGAGCCGGTCCAATCGGATTGATGGCCGCTATGTGTGCATTGGCTTATAAAGCCCGTCCTATTCTGATTGATTTTGTAGAACAACGGCTTCTTGAGGCGGAAAAACTTGGGGTCCGTTATACCGTCAACCCGCAGAGAGAAAATATGGTGGAAAAGGTAAAAAAAATAACAAAAGGAAATATGGCAGAATTGGTTATGGAATGTTCCGGCGCCGAAAGTGCAGTACAATCAACTTTGGATTTGGTGTCAAATGCCGGACGTATTACGCTGACCGGATGGCCTAAAAATGTCATTGAATTACAGACAACAGCCATCACACGGAAAGAGGTTGATATTTTAGGAGCACGTACCAGTGCAAATGAATTTGAGGAAGCAATTCAATTAATCGCCGGTAAACAAGTAGATGTGAAGGAAGTTTTGACGAAGGTGGTATCGGTAAATGAAGTACCGGATACAATAAAGGATATAGAACAAAATCCTGGTAATTATATGAAAGTAAATGTGATGTTTTAAAAGTTGTTATAACAATTTATCGTAATCACGCCGGGCATAAATAACCCTTGCAATCGTTATACGCTTTTCTTTTTCATCTATCCAGTAAAACATCATATAATTCTGTACAATCAGCCTGCGGTATTCTCGCTTCGCGGGTCTAACGGTAGAGTGAATAGCATTTGCGTATGGAAAATTCGTAAGCATGTCGGCGGCTTCTATCATTTCATGCGCTAGCTTATCCGCCGCTGTAGGATTACAAAGCTCATGGCTGATATATTTCGCTGTTTCCGTCATATCCTGTCTCGCTATTGGTAAATAATCCAACTGATACATTTTATCAACCCTCAATAGCTTCCTGCATAGCCTTTAGCACTTCCTTAGACGAAAACCTTTTATTAGTATGCTCGGCTTCTCGCTCGGCTTCGAGTAGTTTAAAATAAACTTCGCTTTCAAATTGTAAATTTTGATAGGCTTCCATGCTTAAAACAACCATATCTCCATAGCCGTTTTTGGTGAGAAAAACAGGCTGTGCCGTTTCGTGTACCGTTTTTGATATTTCGGCAAAATTATTCCGTAAATCTGATACTGGCCTAATTGTGTTCATATCAACACCTCCATTGACAGTTTAGCATAATTATGCTAAATTATCAATGGTTTTTATTTCTTTTAATCACCTTCAACCGTGTGAATTCTTCCCGTTCCTTTTCCTCTAAAGCATTGGAAATCTCAGTGGTCAGCG
>Ga0154000_1000279_pt1 | contig 14299 bp, 19 predicted proteins | sample TSNC084MetaG_FD_104674 | JGI IMG/M metagenome (GOLD analysis project Ga0154000, IMG submission 104674) | Attine ant fungus gardens microbial communities from North Carolina, USA - TSNC084 MetaG | ecosystem: Host-associated > Fungi > Mycelium > Unclassified | place: USA: North Carolina, Lumber... | reverse complement strand
CTTCTCCTCGTGAGCTTTAGCACTGAGATCCGGAAGTGATAGATCTTGGTGTGTAGATTCAATGTGCGAAGAAGCAGACTCAGACGCCATCAGCGATGATTCAGAAAACAAGCGGGACCCATCCGCAGCAAAAGTAAAATCAGATTCGTCAGAACCATACATCGCTATCTGTGTGGTCCTGCAATAAGGGAAGGGAGGCAAAAGTCACAATCATTCTGCGTGGTGTAGGTTTATTTTGGAAAGGAGACAAATATATATATACAAGATGTATAATAATGCCTTGAGCTGGGTTTTTATTCATGTCTATAGGGGAAGAGCTATGGGTACTATAAATCAAGAGTTTATCGAACAGCACGGAGAGAAACGAGATCCGGACAATGTGACCCTCTGGAGAACCTTCCTGGATTGACATACTAGTACCTTTCTGAACAACTATAGCTATAGTCGGATGCGTTCTCTCAAAAACATGTCGCGGCACCGATGACTCCTCGTCCCAGGTGTGGCTTGACAGAGTGCAAAACTATTATGTTATTATCTACAAGCTATCGTAAAGTCTAAACAAGAAAAGCCTGAGCATAGGCAGGCGTTCTCGAGGTATCCCATATGCGTCGCTTCATTAATCAAGTATTCATCATGTTGAAAGTACTGAAAGTACTGAAAGAGAATGCGCCCATGCATCATGCTCATACCGCAACATAGCCACCTCTCGAGGACCGTCGTGGATGGGTGGAGGAACATAAGTGAGAAATGACATCCTTGAGCATGTACGGCATTTCTTGCCAAAAATCTCGGTGCCTGGAAAGAAGTTCAGAGAAGTGTCGAACAGGATGTAAACTACTCACGGAATTAGGTCAATGCCTCTCGCACCATACGTTGAATAGTTGTAATAGGCTCCCAAACCGAAATAGGCGACAAAAATCAGCAGTATCCTGTTGTCCAGAGACGTGAAATCAATGGATGAGTTCTGTGCCAGAGCATGTCGTGCTTACACAAGGAAGAACCATCCAAGCCCACTGCCGACGCTCTCTTCCTCAGAACCACTGTCACTACCGCCTTTATTTCCCTCGTCATCCTTCGGAGGTTCAGAGTCAGTGGTTTTCGGGCAACCACCAGGAGTGGTCCATTCAAGATTCAAGATCAAGTCATCATAAGAGAGGAATTTTGGGCCAGAGGTAGAACTCGGATCGCAGTAGATTGTGAGATTGAGCTTCTGGGTAGCTAATGTCAAATCAGCTGGATCCGGATATCTCGGGCCTTCAAATACAATGCTCAGAGACTCAGGGTCTACGATGGGAAAGGTTTTTCAGCACATACGCACCAGACGAAGATCGGAATGTGAGAAACCTACCCGATAGACTTGCTGTTACTTTATAGGTCGACAGCGACTCAACGAGAGTGACTACCGAGATTATTCGATCAGATTCTCCTGGCTTCCGGTTCATTGTAGTAAGACAAGCACGAGTGCCTTTTCCGCACTGGACGTGGTATGAACAATAGGCGTGAGTTCGAGGTGATTGAGGATGCTGACCTGGTCCCGGTCTTCTACACCCTCCACATGTTTGAGGTCAGCGCAGAGATTGAATCTGAGCTGATCAATCATCGTCGTCGGAGGCATTTCTCTTGTTCGATTGAGATCATACTCGTGCGCAAGTCTAGTCAAATCAAATTCTGCGCCAGATGCAGCAACAAGACAGTCAAAAGGTTTTTGTTCATCTGCAAGGATCAGACCCGACAGAAAAAGCAGACAAACTAGAGTGACGGAAGCAATCCGACAAACCATTGGAAAGAAAGGAGCAGGTGCAGGGTAAATACCTAAGTCACATCACGTGGCATACAAATTGCTATCGACTTTAAAACAGGCGTCTCGTTAAAACATGGTCTCCTCCTCTTAATTCTATGGCTCCGCCAGATCCCAATCTGCCATTGACTGTTATTTCCCCGGTACCTGGCAATGTCACAGTCCCTGATGTCACTCTCGGCGTCGAAATTTCAATTGTCAAAATATTCTTCTTGACGTTCCATTTTACCCCAAACCAACCGAGCCCAGTTTCCAGACCCCCTTCTGCAGACTCTAGTCCACTCAAAACAGGTGCTATTGTCCACGTTTGTCCTTGGGGCGACGTAATACCGATCCCCAAGACGTGGAACGTCAAAGCCGGCGTCGGACCTGTAGACCACCCATGACTATGACTGGTGTACGAGTGATCAAAGTTATAGCCCGCCGCAGAGCGATACCTGAAAATATGTACTCAGCGTCTAGTCACAAGAAGTGGCTGATACCCAGGCAAGGCTCACCCAAGCGAGCCGTTAGCCGTGAAACCCTCCAGAAGAGTCGATTGAACAGATAAGTTGGTGTATAACATATATCCCCACTTTTGCGAACATAAGTTTTCGTATGTGCAGTACGAAGCTCTCACCTCTAATTGAGGCATGCCGACTGGTCAGTATCGTGACTTTGGTAGCGTTGACCCAGCTCACCTCTGTGAAGTAGATCAATCGCGCGCTCGCCTTCTCCTGCGATGAAATGAGCTTGAACCTAGCGAAAATCAATCATTTTGATCGGGTGAAGGTATTAGCAAACTACTTCAAATCCGCCCACGAAAGGAATGATCGTGTCGTTCAGCTCAGGGCTTAAGGGTCCAATATCTGTCCAGAACTGCGTCAAGCCCTTACTGACTGCCTTATTCTGCCCCTGTGATTGGGTAACATTAAATAAGATAGCCATCGAGTTCCCATCCTGCGGGTGCAGTGAACTGAGCTCGTTGTCACGATACATCCCAGCTTCGTCGTCCCAAAGTACATCGTTGATCGCCTTCTTCAACAGCACTGCGTTGGCTAAATAGGTAGCAGACATATCTTCATCTCCCACATGGCTTGCAAGCTCGGACGCTACAATCAGAGACTGAAAAAGTTATCACCAGCCAACCTAGAAGTTTCACAGTTGCTCACCCTGTAAAGCAGTACATTCGCTGCGATGTTGTGACCTTGTCCTCCGTCCCTTCCCCAGTCATTGGAGAATGATTCTGGGACGTTCATCAACCCTGTCTCATCAACCTGGGCCTCTAAAAAAGCTAGGGCTTTGGTGTAGTTTGTCCAAACTGTTTGTACGAATTCCAGATCTCCGGTGTACAGCCAAACATTATGCGCTCCGATCAGAGACCAAGAAATGTAGGTGTCACTCCCTCTGGCATTAATTGGAGGGCCGGAATACTGGAGAGCTCCGGTCGTAGGGTCTTGTGTCGAGAACATCACGAGGAGTGCATTTTTACTCGACGGGATATCGTTAAGAGCAACTAATTCTGTGTGACTCGAGATTCCCATATCACCTATGTAGGTTTGTGAGAAGTTCCAACTTCATACTGAACAACAAACCTGGCCAGATATTTCTACAGGTGCTTTGTCAATACTTTTGCAAATAAGCATGTCAGAATAACTCACCGGTCACGCTTCGCGCCGTCGACCAAGATAGGTCCCTCGACTGGACCTCCAGTAGCATTATTAGCCCACCCTGGAGGTCCCCGCATCAACCCTGATACAATGCACGGAAGGGAGATTCTTACCGTTTGGGCGCGGACAAGGTTGTTGTCGAGCTTGATGCACATCAATCGTGTTCGTCTGAACTGTATACGCCCCGGCATACCACAATTTCGTCAAAAAGTCGGGATCGTGAAAATTGGGATCTCGTGTAAAGAAGTAACCCGTATAGGCTGTCAAGTCATCCCAATGCGGCATGAACGTGTTATGCACTCCGACATCCGAAATGCTGACAGGAGCCTCGGAATCACTGACGATTGTCAGAAATCGGAAACCGCCACGCTGTTCGCCGATGGTCTGCTGAAATTGACCCTGTGAAAGGGGTCCTGAGAGAGACTGGACTCCATCTCCATCCATTGAGGAGACGCTGCGACAAGAGTCATCCGAACTGCTGGGACTGATAAATTGTGTAGATTCGGTAAATGAAAGGGAGAGTCTGGAATCTGCAGTTGATTCATCAACATGTAGGAAAACCTGTCCTCCAACCTGCCATCATTGTCAATTGAACGATCTCTTACTCCATAATGCTACGCTACCTCTTGACCAAAATCGACGACGACAAAACTACCGTTGCCAGTTAATGTCGCTGTCCCGAATCCAATAAGAGCTTGTGCATTCTGAACGTTTCCTTGTGTAGAATGAATGCTAGTTGGCCGACTGGTCCTGTTTTTTGGTGCAAAGTTGAAATTGTCCCATGGACCTTTCGGAGCTATTGAGGACGCCTGTAATGCACTGAACAGTAAAACTACCAGTGGAGCGAACATTTCTGCGTACGATATGAGGTGTAGTGACTTATATACTTCTTCTCTTGTGCCCCATGCCACAGCTTCTCGAAGGTAAATGAATCATCACATGAACTCGAGAGTACAGCTGTCCCAGGATGTCGACATATAATAGGTTCAATTTCTCAGCTTTGAAGTCTTTCCTTCTGCTTCTTTCACTTTTCAGACAAAACTGAGGTCCACCGGATCCTAAGACTTCCAATGGATGGGAAATTTAGAATGAGGCTTGTTCGGTCGTGTGAAGTAGAAGGAAACCTCTCTCCGCCATTGTACCATTGTCAGCTTCTACTTGTTGGTCAATCTCCTTTATCGATCCAGAAGACTCGTTATTAATGTACGCAAGTCCATCCGCGGACCACCAGAAATGTCCTTCAACGTAGGTGCTTGCAATTCATCTTTTTGTTTGCACTTTGATCTTGGACTGTTGCACACTACATGACCACGCTTGCCCCTATTACCTTGCTTCCTTCCCATCGAAAATACCATTCTAATTACTTCGATACAGGCTTTGGTACAAGGAATAATCTGGACAATCAACTCAAATAGACCAGCGAGCTCCGTGGATACCTCCATGGTTGAAAACAAGACACACTTTTCCAGCAGGCCTCCTGCCTCCTTCTCCTGTCGCTCAAGTTCTCTCAACCACTCTTTTACGATACATTCTGCCTACATTCTGCCAAGCCTTGAGTAAGAGAGGTCCATGCTTGTTGCTTTCGGGGTATCCCAAATACCGCTCTAGGCGATGGCACGTACAGATTGTTCCTGTGCTCAACTGGGACCCAAAACAGCAGCGTATTGTACTGACCCATTACCCATCCATCTGCATAATTTGCGGTATAAGCTCATATCCATGAGTGGAATGCCAGTGCTTATATGTGGGATCTGCTAATGTCCTATATTCTCAAGTCAAGGAAATAACGCGCCAACTTTGTTGCGTCTGGTATAAACGCCATTATTCTTGACCTGTACAGATGGCTGGCATAAACGTCATAGAGACCTATTGTGTCTTCCTTCCTACACCAAAGAGTGATGAGTCCGTCGCCGGGAGAATGTTCGATCAGAGTAGCCAGGTTGGATATGGAAAATATGCACTTGATCATCAAAGTGGACACGATAGAATTGGTGTCGTGATTCCATGAATGCTCTTCCACCAGGTCATTGCATGTTTGGAAGGCAACCTTCCAGATCTGGACATTTTTTGGGTCGAATGTCGCATACGGTGATGAGAGATCTGGACCAAAACACTACCTGATCTTCATCGGGGGGACTTCGTCTTTGTTTTCCATGTCATCGTCAAAGTCCGTATGCCCCACGACTTCCCCATCCACAGGTCCTGTGACTCTCACTTTCAGGACCATCTGCAAACTTTGATGGAAGCTTTGATGCTTCTGCCTCGTTACTCTTCCTGTTCCAAACTCCTTAAGGATCAAAACAAGCCTGGAACGGGCAGCTTGCAGTAATGCAGACTATGACATGAGATGGAAGATTGAAAAAGTGGTATTCAAATTTTCGAACAGAGATCAAGGTTAGGAAGAGAATTTCGGGTTGAAGAGTATGTTTCTAGCCATCTGATGATATTGACGTATTCTTATCAAGGCCAAGCTCCTTACGCAGGCATCAATACACACCACTGCATTTCATACACTGTCATTTCATTTCATGCAATTGTCAAGGGGTTGACTTCCACCGAAAACCAGGTGTAGTTGGAAACTACCAACGAAATCTATCAAATCATATCATTTGATGTCATGTTTCGGAAAGATAGATGGCGTTTGGATAGTGTTAGAATGTTGCATGACCGAAGACGTGCATAGTTCCTACTTCAGATTCTAGAATACGCAGTGGTAATTTATTTAGTGGTAACTTACGTCAATATTCTAAATAGAGATAATCCATCGAAGCGTGACGACGCCTGACTCTTATCTTCTAGATTTCAGGCAGCTCTTGTAATCATGGTTGGACTTGAAAGCCTTGCGTCACTGATCTATCATGAAAAACAGCAGGATGGATCAATGCTTTGCGCACAACATGCGCTCAATTCTCTCCTTCGTACGTCCTTTGTCCTTGAGACCCAGTCTGTAACGACTCCGAGTTCTAGAGGGACCATACGTATGTTGGCACGGAAAAGTACTGTTATATTTTAACACAATCTTTCTTCCTTCGTCTGTCAGTTCACAGCACCAGATCTCTCGGAGATTGCTCAGAAACTAGACCAGCTGGAGGCACAATACAACACAGACGACCGGCAAGGTGGTAGCAAGAACATGGACGATACAGGCATTTGCAACACACTGATATGTCATTTTCTATTTCTTACAGTCACTAGGCTTCTTCTCCGTTCAAGTCATGGAAGAAGCCTTAGAAGTTTTGGGGCTCAAGTGAGTGCTCAGCGTTTTTATGCTCACAACATTCACATATCTATATCAATATCCTCAGTCTTATACGGTGGCGTAGTAATGCCATGCGCCCTTATCAGGATCATCCACAGTGGGTCTTTGCTCAATGAAAATGACTCGACGGGCGTTGAGGGTCCTCGCAGCACTCAACTCGCTTTCATTCTTAATATGGGGGAGCATTGGTTCACTTTGAGACGTTTCGGGCCCGCTTTGGCAGATATAGACAGTGACGCTGGCAAGGGGCATTGGTTTAATCTCAATTCTTTTTTATCTGCGCCGAAGTGGGTTGGAAAGCTTTATCTAGGAATGGTATTACAGCAAGCAGAGACAGAAGGTGCGTTTCAAAGATGTGTGTCTCGATAATACTTATGCCCGTTCGAAGGCTATTCGGTTTTTGCAGTCACGCAGTCAAATGCATCCCAACCTCTTGCCCTATCTCGCACAGAAGCGGATGAGATTGCGGCTACACTTCCGGAGCCCCAATCAACCACTCTACCTGATCTCTCTGTGACAAAACACGTTCAGGTTTCATCCCGATCAACAACGAGAGCATCGGGAAGCGGGAACCAGCTGGAAATCTCAGAAGACAGCGGGTATCCAGAGGGGGTTGAAGACGAGGATTATGGACTCCAGGCTGCACTCCAGGCCTCCTTGACAAGTTGGGAGGGGTATGGTTCGTCATATGATGATGATTTGATTGTCAGCTCTGCCGATTCATCCTCGCGGACCAATATAGCAAGCAGGTCCACCTTAAGCGACGCGAACAGCCGTCTGTTCCGACAATATCGTGGGCATGATTCTGTCGATCCCGATCCTGTAGCAGCAAGCACGGAACGAAATCGAGTACTATTACGACGTATGCGGGAACAGCAGGAATTTGCACAGAGGGAATTATGGTCAGTTAATGAACTTAATCCTGAACAACAAGACGTGCGGAGACAGGCACGATTGAGACAGGAAGAGGAAGAAGCTGAGCAACTTAGAAAAGCAATTGCGGAAAGTGAGGACATGGCTCGGCAGTGGGATGAGCGTCAGAAGAGCAGTTCACAACCACCGCAAATTCCAAGCTTTCAATCTGCCTCGAGAAATGACGATACATCGATGCCTACAGCTGACAATTCTCTATCAGAATATCGAAACTACGATGATGAAGATGCAGAACTACAGGCCGCTCTCCGAGCTTCGCTTGAGAATGTCCCTTCGGGACAGCATCAACAGCCTCTCCAATCAAGATTACCAGAACCAACGGCTCAACGCACCCCGGTGATCAGTAGTCAGAGAACGTCAAAGGACATGGATGTAGACGAGGATGAGATTGAAGCTTGGCCTTCTGAGTTTTCCGATTCTTCAGGAAATATAGGTTCATCAACTGTAGAATCAAGCACGCATCTAAGCTTGGATGAGATTAGGCAGGCTCGGTTAGCTAGATTTGGTTCCTGAAGTCTCACTTATTGGAGGTGTTGAGTGTCTCGTTGAATAGACGGCTCTTTGTGTAATGAAGTCCAGTCACCGGTCGTGCACTAGTAAGATGAATTTGTCGAAGACTTCATGATCGGCATCGAAGACGCACGAGGTCAGTATCTGTGTACGACGCACATAAGTCATATTTGAGAGAAATTTTTCTGGACCATTTTGGGATACGTTGGCGACTCCAGCTTCTTGGGTACCATTGAATCTACCTTCACGAATCCTATAGGTACATGTTGTACGGTATGGAAAGAAAGGTGAACAAGAGATAGCTAGCACTAAGTCATACTCATTGACCTGCTAAGTCTAATTTCATCGACATCATCATTACTTCGGCTTCATCTCTGGTCATCATACTGTTTGCAATATCGACAGATTACTAAGATGATCATCATGGGAAGACCTCATACTCGTCTACAATTGATGGGTCCAATTTTACCCTCCGACGTCTATGTCACAGTTTCTCGTCTGCTCTGGTCAATGTGTCCTTCTTCCTGAGACAGACATCCCCCAGCCAGCAACGGTTGTCATTGACATATCAACAGGAAAGATCACGGATGTTCGACTTGGAAAACACTCCCGAAGTGATTTGACACTGTATCTGCCATCAAACAGCGAGATCACTTGGGTCGATGCCGGAAATAAAATTATCCTCCCGGGGCTCGTTGAGTACGTACTCTCAAGCCCGATCAATGTTAACATACAGTTTGATCTATGAGTTGTTGCCTAGTGCTCATGTTCATCTCAACGAGCCCGGGCGAAATGACTGGGAGGGCTTCTGGACAGGGACGCGTGCTGCGGCGTCAGGCGGCGTTACAACAGTCATTGATATGCCCCTCAACTCAATGCCACCCACGACGACAGTAGATAACCTTGCAATAAAGCGAGAAGCAGCTCATGGACAATGTCATGTCGATGTCGGCTTCTGGGGAGGAGTGATCCCTGGAAATCAGGTGACACTCATCATCGAGCGGCCTGATGGATTTGCTGACCACAGTTCGCGATAAGAATCATCTTAGCCAACTCATCGATGCTGGTGTGAAAGGTTTCAAATGTTTCCTCATAGAAAGTGGTGTTGATGTGAGTGACATCTTATGCATGACTATCTTGAAATCACCTCAATTGATCAGGAGTTCCCCTGCGTTGGTGAGCAAGATGTGGATCTGGCTATGCAAGCACTTCAGGTAAACGGTTTATCAGTGAAGAGCTTGTAGACAAATTTGATGACCTTAGAAAGGGTCGGAAGACTGTTCTTCTCTTCCACGCTGAACTTGGAAAAGTATATGATGGTGGAAATCCAACGCATTATTCGACGTTCCTCAAATCTCGACCACAGAAGTTGGAGGTTGATGCCATCCAACTTATAATAGAGCGACATCAAAAGTATCCCGAACTGCGGTGCCACATCGTCCACCTCTCTGCGGCCAATGCCCTTCCTTTAATACGGAAGGCAAAGGCAAAAGGTATTAGGATTACGGTTGAGACTTGCTTCCACTATCTTTGTCTGTCTTCAAATGATGTCCCTGATGGCCGACCTGAGTTCAAGTGCTGTCCACCGATTCGAGATGAAGACAACAGGAACCTACTGTGGGAGGCTTTGGAAGATGGGACAATCGACTTTGTGGTGTCTGACCACAGCCCGTGTGTTGCCAAATTGAAAATGATAGAGGAGGGGAACATTATGAAGGCATGGGGTGGGATCAGCACGCTTGGCCTTGGTCTAAGCCTCCTCTGGACAGAGGGACAGAAGCGTGGTGTAACACTTGGTAAAATACTGGAGTGGACTAGCCGTCGCACAGCTGAGCATGCTGGTATTGGAGATCGCAAGGGACAACTGAAAGTTGGTTATGATGGTGATCTTGTCCTTTGGGATAGTGAAGCAGAATTTGAGGTGAAGCCATTCAATGACGTCTATAGACATATGTTTACAGTTGCCGTTTAGGTCACGAAGGAGAAGCTGGACTTCAAGAACAAAATTACACCTTATGTAGGTCAAAGGCTGCGGGGAGTTGTTGAGCGGACATACGTACGCGGGAAACTAGTGTACAATCGTACAGGAGGTGGTAATATTGAGGAGCGGTCAGGGAGCTTTGTGTAAAGGGGACTATGTAGTAATCAGTATAGCACGTGTAGTCTTGCAGGGTACCGCTCTCTCCTTTATTCTTTGTTTCGGACTTGGCCAGGACTTTCTTTGCTCCCCTCATGGTACCCCTTCTCTTCCTCGTTCTTATCACAGCATGTGCGCTAGCATACGTTCCAGCATCTCCAACCAATTCATCCCAGGCTGCCATCGCGGGCGGACTCAACATTACCGACATTTCCAAGCTTCGTCTTCAGTGGTATTCAAACGGGTCAGTTTTCCTTCTGAGGATGTCTGCATCTCTCTCAAAGCTCTAGGAACTATATGGAGAATGTGTCATATCAGCTTGCCGGCAATGGGAGCGATGGAATCAGCAAAGTGCGCCACCCCTGACTGTTACCACCTGCATTGGCCCCTATTGATTCAACACTGCAGGGTATCTTAATACACTTCACAGAAGAATTTGTCAACGAAACGACTCCACCAAGTACGCCGTCTCGAACGTTCCCTGACTTGACTTGAGCTGGTTGTAGCGTCTGCCCCATGGATTGCAATGGTCTCTTGTGATGCCAATTCGACTGACGCCTCAATGGAGATTGATATTTTCACCCTGGCACGCGACAAAGGTGCCATTGCGGCTGTCAGTTCAATACCCGGCCCAGTGACTTTGTGCAAGCGCTGACACCTTGTTAGTTACTGTACTCGCTACATTCACTTGCATGTGTCATCAATCCTGAATATACTGATCCTTCAACATTCGACCAAGTTTTCGACATATTTTCGACCCAGAGCAAGACCAGTGCTCACCTCATCGACTATCAATTCGGTCAACTGATACCCGCGAATGCCAGTATTACCAAGTACGATTCATCAAGGTTAAATAACACGGCGCAAGCCATTCAAGATTCGATACGAACAGGCTATGCCACTGAGCCAGGATTTTTATATGCGGATCTTCGTGCATACAACGCTACAGGTAGTTCAGATGGACCGTCTAACGGTAGTGTCGACACTGGGAGTAGCAATGGAAGTCGCTCATCAGGTTCAAGCAACACCGCCCTGGCTATGTGAGTTTGTATTATAGTTGGTTATTGGTTGTAATCTGCTTTAAACCTAGGATCGTTCTCTACGCCATCACGGGATGTGTTTCTGCTCTCTTCTGTGTCGTGATAATTTCAGGGGTATGACCTTTGCTCACTCTTTATCGTCAATAATTTGTCTCCAGGCCATACGGGCGTTACGGCATCCTGAACGCTACGGCCCGCGGACTCGGATAGGATCAGATGGTCCAATTCAAAGTCGTGCTCGAGGTCTCACCCGCGCTATTTTGGATACTTTTCCGATCGTTAAGTTTGGGGGAGGTAGTAGTGGTGGAGAGGTCCAAGGTGGTACCAGAGGAAATCAGGTGAAAGACGTTGAAGCTCAAGAGCTCACACAATGGGAAATTATCGACGGGACAACTATGAAGGAACGTACTACATCTGTCGCTCAGACCAAAGAAAGTAATGCAAGTGGGATCCCCTCTCTCGGGGTGGAAGATAGACCAGTTGCGTCGACGAGTAGTCCCAAACGAAGTACGTCTTGCAGCGATCATGATGATGATCGTGGTGAGGGTCCTTCTACTCCCTCGCCTACAACTCTCATGCGTTCACATGGATTTGAATCTCAATGTGGTATTCGCGTTCGGGATGACCTAAGCCCTGAGGCTATGGGCAGGGAGACATGTCCAATATGTATTGTTGATTTCGAGGAGGGTGACGATATCAGGGTATTGCCTTGCGAGGGCAAGCATCGCTTTCACCCAGAATGCGTTGACCAGTGGCTGCTCGAGCTATCAAGTTCATGCCCAATATGTAGACAAGGTGTGCTAGTTTGCCAACTTTGAAATCACAAAGCTAATAGTTATTGGAGATTTTCTTGCGCTAGCAAACATAATCTCCTACGATGACGAGAACGAAATTGATATTAATGGCCTCCATCCTGAATTACCTGATAATCGTCATCAACATCATCCGACGTCTGGTTCACGACGATATGGACCGTCTATGCAGGGAAACAATCGGTTTTCAAGATACCTACGTTTTGCCACAGGAAGACGACATCGGCGCCAGCAACAAGTAAGGGAGATTCAGGACGATGAGCATCAAGAGAGCCGATCCGATGTGTCGAGCATAGTCTCTCCCCACGTATCTCAAGGAACTGATGGAGCATACCATTGAACTTGGGATTTGCCATCATGTCCATATTGTGACCTATCTCCACCTTCTATACATACGAACTATCTCATTTACAGGAATTCATACCCACAAATTTTGTGCTATTAGGATTGTATAGCCATTGGACACCTATGATTATATATTTTGAAACAATATCTCTTCCAAGTGAAAGAGCTATTCATTGTGTTAGAAAAATTCTGGATGCAGGGATGACTTATTGTTAAGTATGGCTAATATGTCAAGCGAATGTGCATGGAAGGTGACAGAAATACAGATAGACAGGGCCTACCAGGAGTAGGGTATACTCTGAAGGTATTAATAAAGGGTAGGGATAGCTATTCATCTATCCTTGCATTAATAGCTGCTATGAGGTTGGCTGTAATAGCTACGGGATATGATTGATACTGTTCCTTTTAGAGAGAAAGTAGCATGTAGGAAACTTAATTGGTTGTCAAAAGACTGACAGTGTTTATGCGAAAATGTTGTACATGATAAATAGGACTGACTGACACGAATATTTATATTTCCCCTCCTTCCATAGATAAGAACCTGAATTGAGTATATCAGAACAATTGGACAGTAGCGAAAAGATATTTATTGAAAGGCGTGAGTCTCTCTTCAAAAGAAATGATCCAACTATGCTTTTTAAGGTGCAGTGAGTTAGCCAATTAAAACTGGAGATCATATCAGCGGAAAGAAAACGGCAAGCCGGAGTACTTGTCACTGCTCCCACGTTTGCATTCACTAGCCAGGAGCGCCTGTGTCTTGTTCTTATATGTCCTACACTCACAATATCTCTTCCTATCCACTCTATTCAGAAGTTGAAACAGTGGAAAATGCTGGTATGGTACAAATCATCTGAATTCTTAGTGAGTGTCACATTATCCCATTGGCTCTGTTGATCAATAATTTCATTATATTTCTTCCCAGAATTTATCAGAGATCTTAAGGATCAATCTCAATGACCACTCATTGTCAATACTCCAACAAGATGGATAGTCCTCTTCAAAGTGTTGAGAAAAAACTCATCAACAAATATCAGGATCAAGCAGCATTTGAAGCTGACCCAGAGCAGATTGTAAGTGGAGCTTGAGTTCATGTGATCCTACATACTCATGTGATGTAGGATATTTCAGGAAGGGAGCAGCCTAAATATTGAAATACAAGAGCATTTCAAACAGCCCAGAGTCTTCAGGTCCAAGCACACCTCACAAGATGATTTACTGTGTCAAGCTAGCATCAAATTCGATGCTTTATGGGATCACCTGGCTTCCGAAGCACAGCGAGAACCCAATTGTGAGTTTGATCTTTGCCTCAATCATTCTCCATTTACCCAGGGTACCTTAGTGAACTTGCAGGTGGAGTTCACCAATCCGATTTCAGGATTACAATTTTGGATCGTTGCTGAGGTACGCATTTTATCACTGTTAAGATGTGGATTCCCTGCTGAAACTTCATAGGCCTACGGCAGTGATTTACGCGCTCCAGACGCCCAAATCAAGAGTACAGCTTGAAATTTTTCGAACCACTTTTGAGATGCCCGGGTCCTGCGAGCGCTGGTGCTAGGATGCTTACTAAATTCGGCAAGGTTGTCAGTGGAGTAATGAATCTAATCGTCCTCTCACCTGCTCTGATTGGCCATTCCCTTGGCGAGTGACTCATTGCTCTTGGGTCCAAACCTGGGAATGTAATATGCCTCTTTCAGCCATCTACATGCTCAAATTCTGGGTTGAGCAGAAGCATACATGGTGTTTGTACCAGATGGAACAATGTTGGCATACTATTCCCCCGACTTTGGTTTGAAAATCTGGGATCTCACAACTG
>Ga0154000_1000274_pt1 | contig 14427 bp, 16 predicted proteins | sample TSNC084MetaG_FD_104674 | JGI IMG/M metagenome (GOLD analysis project Ga0154000, IMG submission 104674) | Attine ant fungus gardens microbial communities from North Carolina, USA - TSNC084 MetaG | ecosystem: Host-associated > Fungi > Mycelium > Unclassified | place: USA: North Carolina, Lumber... | reverse complement strand
CTTCCCCCTTTCCTCCCCAGGTTCCATTTTCAAGATCTGGGAATTGTTCTTTTGTATCAAGAAAATCTTGATAGGAATCCAGCAGGTAACTGACCTTATTGAGATCATCCCTGTATAACTCCCTTCCAAAAATCATTTCCGGGAATACCTTTCGGACCGTCATCTGATCCGCTTTTGGGTCTCCTTTGCGCTTTGCATACTTTATGATAGACGCACCTGCCTTTTGTTCAAAATTTTCACTGGCAAATAATCCATTATTGCTCTCCAAATAAAATTCTATTTTTCGCTCATGTAGCCAGTTAACAATTCTTTTGCATTGGTCCAAAGTAATCATCTGGTGCATGATGACTTTACCGTTATCTTCAACATAGTTACCATTCCCACCGATCATTCCATTCAATCCAATATCCCAAAGATTTTGATAGACTTCTGCCTTGCTTCGTCCTGTACTGATATATACCTTGTGACCATTCTTTCTGGCTTTTCTAATTGCTTCTACTGCTGAATCCGGCAGATTTGTATCATAGTCTACCAGCGTTCCATCCACATCAATAAAAATTATTTTTTCCATATGTTTTTCCATTCACCTTTCCCTCATCTGTTTTTTTAATCATAATTTTATAGTTCTTTTTTCATCCAAATATGTGAACATCCCTCATCCATATATGGTTCCCCATATGTTTGATAGCCCAGTTTCCTATAAAACCCTTTTGCATTCTCTTGTGCTGATAATCCAACGAAAACACCTTTCCGTTTTCTAATTTCATTTTCTGCGTACTTAACAATTTCTGCTCCATATTTATTTCCTCTATACTCCTTTATTGTTGCTATTCTTCCAATTACATAACAATTTTGAGAGTCCGAATAATACAATCGGCAAGTTGCTATCGGATTGTTCAATACAAAAAGCACGATATGGATAGATACCTCGTCACTTTTGTCAAACTCATTTATAAAACCCTGCTCTTCCATAAAAACAGTTTTTCGTATAAAAACAGCCTCTTCCGGTAAATAATTATAACTTTTAATATGCATTTAATACACGTACGATCCAATAATCCTCTATTGAGGGCGGTTGGATTATTTCCTTTCTCCCAATTAAGACGGGCTATTCTAAATACTCCGCTATAATATCTGTCCATCAACCTAAAATCACATAAATAAACTGAGACTCAATCATTCCCAAAGTTCTTTACTAATAATCCCCTGTATATATAACCATCTTTTATATCTTCTTTTTCCGGAAGCGGACGTGTATCAATCCTGTTATACTTTGCATATAGCCTTTTTTGAATATTAGTAAAAAGGATCGGTAAACCAATGCAAGAATAAAAATGGGCAGTGTTTTGCACTTGAAAATGAACGTGGGGTTCCGTCGTATTACCGGAGTTGCCACACTTGGCAATAACATCTCCTCTTTTTACCTTCTGTCCTTTTTGTACTAATACACTCTCAGGCATAAGATGACAAATAGCACTATATTCATTTGAAGAATGTTTTATAATAATTCGATTACCGCCAATATCAGGCGTATCTGGGTCAGTCTGCCCATCACTCATTATGCGGCAATCGGAGAAGTTGTTTTTTATTGAAACAACTACACCGTCCGCAGGGGCAAGTATGTCTTTTCCATAACAATAATAGCTGCGTAAATCCTTCTTATCTCCATGATAGCTCTCACCTTCTTCATCCACAATAATGAAATCATAAGCAAAACGTTGTGGCAGAATTTCCCACGAGTGGGATGTGTTTTTTGTAACACCGCCATTTACTGTATACCATTCGCCATCAAACGGCAATGTATACTGTACTTTGGGGACATAACTATCAATACTATTAATATCCTTGTTTCTGTATTTTATTGTTGCAAAATTTAAGCCAGTTACTTGTAATACAACCTGACCTAGAAAACGTATATTCATATGGGTTTTCCTCCTATCGATTACGCCTTCCACTGACTAACTTTCTTATTTTGTTACTTAAGTATACCAGAAAATCTCATAAATTAAAATATTAGAATCCCCCTGTCTGTTAGAATCCCCCTGTCAGCATACAAGCTTTTCCGTGCGCTTTTGATAGTAACTCCGTCTCTTTCCCAAACTGTAAATATATCCACTCCGGTTCTCCGATAAAATAAGGCTCCCATTTGACAGACGCTTCCTTCACATACAGTTCTTCCGATAGCGGCAAGTACGAATAACTCAAGCTTTTTTTCATAACGTACCTCCATAACGGCTCCAGCTCCCTTTAAGGTTCTTCGTATTATTCACCCGATCTATTCCTCCCGAAGCTTTCCATTCTTGTGTGGACAGCACCTTCCTGGAGGATTCTGTCTTTCATTCGATTAAGGTTTTCAAGATACTGTTTATTCTTGTCTACCCAATCTGCCCGATCCAGCTTTTCGCCTATCTTTATATGCCTTCAACGCGTTTGATTTCAGATTCATAATCATTTTACTAAATTCCAAATTTTTATATATTATATATAATTTGTCAGATAAAAGGCAAAAAAATGTATTGACACAACACAAAATGTATGGTATAAAAAGAAGTAATAGAACGTAACTCCTACGAGGCGTAACCTGTTGGTTATTTCTTGTGGGATTTTTTTTGTTAAGAGACGGACAAAAATTATGAAAATTATAAAGAATATCAATAATAATTTTGCCATTGCTATTGATGGGAATGGAAACAGGCTAATTGTGTCTGGTAAAGGAATAGGTTTTGGAAGTGTCCCGAGAGAAATCACTAATTTAACCATTATCAACAGATCATTTTATGAAGTAGATGAAGCATATATATCAATGATAAATGATATACCAGAAGATATCATTTATATATCTACATGTATTGTTGACAAGGCAAGAGAAAAAATTGATAAATCTATTGGTTCAAATATCGTGTTTACGCTAGCAGAACATCTTAATTTCTGTATTCAAAGGTATCAGAAAAACATGAACATCAAGTTACCGATAGTCCATGATGTGCAGCATTTATTTGAAAAAGAATACGAAATTGGTGAATATGGGTTAAAACTAATTAGAGAAAAGAAAAATATCTTTCTTCCCAAAGATGAAGCCGCATATATAGCACTTCATGTTGTCAATGCGGAAGAACAAGAAAGAAGCGAAAACCTTGATGATGACGAAATAATTGAGGAAATCACTCAAATAGTGGAAAGCGAATTTAAATTAATTATAAACAAAGACAACTTTAATTATTCGAGATTTGTTTCACACATGCATTATTTAATAAAACGTGGCAAATTACAATATTTATCTGAAACAGATAATGCGGAAATATTTGATGAAATCAAACAAGGTTACCCCAAAATATATGAATGCTCAAACAAGGTAAGGGAGTATTTAGATAAAACATTAAAAATAAAACTCAATGATGAAGAACAGTTATACTTAATGCTACATATTAACCGATTATGTATACGCGAGGACTGTAACCAATAGGGCGGAAACCTCATACATAAAATGATTACTCATTTTTGTATGAGGTTTAATTTATGCAAGATCACCACAGCATTAGCGCGCGATGCTGTTGAAAGATATATTAAAAAAAGGAGGAGAGATTTTATGAAAAGAAAGACCTATCGAGAAATATCAAAGCAAATTGTTGAGCTAGTTGGTAATAAAGAAAATATTTCTTTATTTACTCATTGCGTTACAAGACTAAGATTTAATGTCAGGGACAAAAGTTTAGTGAAAGTAGATGCTTTAGCAAATGTTGATGGTGTTGTTGGTACTCAATGGTCAGGAGAACAATTCCAAGTTATTATTGGTTCAGATGTTGAAAATGTGTATAAGACAATCTGTGATGATTATGGTTTTGGAGTCAAAAAAAGTATAGAGGAAAATTTAGATGAAAACTTAACTAAAAAAGACAAATTATCTTTAAAAACAATCGGAAACAAAATTTTAGGTTATTTATCACCAGTTATGCTGGGGATCATTCCAGCAATGATTGCTGGATCAATGTGCAAAGTTCTTGCAATTATATTAGGTCCAACGGTTTTTAATGTAATCTCTGCAGAAAGCGGACTTTATTTCATGTTAACTCTAATGAACAACGCATTTTTCTATTTCCTTCCAGTATATATAGGTTATTCAGCTGCGAAGGTGCTAAAAACCGATGTACTAATGGGTATTTTTATTGGATGCATGGTTATCGTTCCAGAGTTTGTGGCTTTAGCTACTGCTGGTTCTGAATTGAATGTTTTAGGAATTTCTATTCCCGTAGCTAATTATGGACAAACATTCTTACCAGTAATTCTAGGTGTATGGATTTTATCTTATGTTTATAAATTCTTTAAGAAATATATACCTAATGTCATTTCTGCAATGGCTGTTCCAACATTAACAGTTCTTGTTATGATGCCTGTTATGTTCTTAGTATGTGGTCCATTAGGTACTTATCTTGGTGATTTAATTGGCAATATCTTAATTTGGTTGGCTGAAGGGAACCAAATCATGAGTTTATTTGCATATATTCTACTTTCGATTGGATTCCCATACTTAATCTTAGGGGGAATGCATATGGCCTTAATCAATTTCGGGCTTGTTACATTCTTGACTTTAGGTTATGATAACTTCGTGTTCCTATTAGGGAATGCTTACTCGTTTGTTATTTACGGAGTAGCCGTTGGCGTCTTCTTGAAATTAAAGAATAAAAAGAGCAAATATCAAGTTGGTACATATGCATTGACAGGTTTACTTGCCGGAGTTTCTGAACCAATTCTATATGGTGTAGTTTTAAAATACAAAAGAGCAATGCAGGCGTTACTAATCGCTTGTGGCATCATAGGTATCTATTGTTGGTTCTTAAGACCAGAAGTTTATAATTATTCAGTCCTATGTAACATATTCTCGGTTTGGCCTGCGTTTATTGGTGGCAGCAATATGAATTTTCTGATTGCTATTGGCATGTGTGCCGTAGGCTTCTGCTCTGGTCTCATATGCAGCTATTTTGTAGTCGATACGAAAGGAGAATGATTAAAATGACAAAACCTTATTTTGAATTTCATGAATATACTGTTGGCGACATGTCAGGTGGGGTTCCAAAAGAATTTGATCCTCAAGGTCTAGAAAGCAAAACAAAAATGCGCATGTTGGACCCATATGGATTCTTGTTTCTGTATGGAGATGTTACAGAAAAACCTATAATGTATTTTCATCATGCGTATATAGATTCAGTTAGATTCAATGGGTTTACAACTCTAGGTGATGATTGTTTATCTCCACAACTTCCTTCCAAGCATCATACCGATATGGCTCAGAAGGACGCAATTGTGACAAAGCCATATATAAAGGTATCGAATGACCCTATTGAATATGTTATTCAAACGGAAAACAAATATTCTAAAATTCAATTATTCGAAGATTGTTGTATTTGCAAAGAGACCGATATCCTAGATATTATGGCCAAACCGCTTCCATTTACAATTATTGACCATGGTTGTGTGTTTCAAGACCGATTTCAAATGATTCAACCATGTATGTTTGCCGGATATTATGAAGGCAAACCAGTTATAGGTATGGGGAATTATGACCGCCTTTATATTCCAAATAGTGTCAAAAAAGACATTCTAACTGATGCTGCATATATTTACGTGGCAGGACATGGAATCAGAGAAGATGGTAGAATTGAATCCTATTTGACGACAATCAACTATTATGGCACTTCCCAATTTGACGGAACTTCTTGTGGATTCTATTGGCTTGAAGGTGAAGAACCAATTATTGTTAACGATGTAAAGATAGATACCGAATGGGTTCATTTACCATATGTAGATGATGGAACAGTTGTCTATAAGGAAGCCGTTTTCCATATAGGACCCAAAGAGATCCATTTTAAGGGTAAGTGGGGTTCAAAAGGATTTACCGAAAAGCCACGTATAGAAAGACATGGACAGTCACAAGTATTTGGTACATGGTATGAAGGAAAGGTTCCGTATAATCATAAGATGTTTTTCACATTTAACGAAAATATGGGGGCTTATGATTATCAGATTAAGGCGTTAGGCTTTAAGGTTGTAGATTAAAAATCAATTTTATGCAGACAGGGCAAGAACGGTAAATGCATGGGGTTAGACCAGTATTCTGGGGAATATTTAAAAGTGCACCTTCCGCATTTGATATCTTATGGGTACAATCAAGTACCATACCAAATACGAAAGGTGCACATGCTGCCTCGTCTAAGAACTATAGAAATTTATAAGTCAACTCCGCTCCCATTTTAATAACCTCAGCTGCCTCCATATTCCAATATTCCGGTCTGAACAGTTCCAAGCAAGCGGGACCATCATAACACGTCCGCTGCCTTATCATGCATATAGAAGTTAATACAATCGACGGTTAAGCCAACGCTATTACGAGCAGGAATACCATTAACTTTTTCATTTCCCCTGCATCTCCACCTTACCGTTTGCTATCCGCATAATCTTGTCAGCATAAGCCGCCACTTCTTTTGAATGTGTAACAATAATCACGCATTTATTTTCTTCATGCGCCAAGCGGACAAATATATCCATAATGCCCTTTGTCGCGTCGCCGTCTAAATTACCCGTCGGCTCGTCGGCGATAACGATGTCAGGGTGATGGGATAATGCCCGCGCGATACCGACGCGCTGCTGTTCTCCACCGGACAGGTGTAATATTTTTCTATCGGCAGTTTCCCGGTCAATACCAAGCTCGGATAGCAGTTTGTACGCGCTTTCTTTCTTGCCTTTTGCTCTGCTGCCGCTGATATTCATGGACAATACGATATTTTCAACAGCGGTGCAGTTTGTCAGCAGATTATATCCCTGAAAGATAACGCCGATATTCTTTGCGCGGTACTCATCGCGGTTTATTGCACTTAAATCTTTATTGCCGTAAAGGATTGTTCCGTCAGTACATAAGTCAAGACCGGAAATCAAAGATAAAAGGGTGCTTTTTCCCGCGCCGGACTTTCCGACAATGCAATATAAAACGCCCTGCTTAAACTCTACTGATACGTCCTTCAATATAGCTTTCGATGTTTTGCTGTATTGATAAGATACATTGTTTATTGTTAATGTACTCATAATTACAATCCCTCCTAATTTTGCTCGCTGAGAATTTTCATGGGTTCGTATTTTGTAATATACAGAATCCCGATAAGGCTTGATATAACACCGAGCCCGACCGCTACTAGTAATATCAGCGGCAATATTACGGGATCAAACGATACGCCGGCATGGGCGATTTCCGAGCCCTCCAATAACATCCCGGAAATGGGTTTTATCAAAACTCCACCTAACGTCATGCCAATTACTGCGCATAAAAGAATAAGGGACAGGGATTCATAAACCAGCCCTCTCGCAAGCTGATATTTTTTCATGCCAATAGCCCGTAATACGCCTATTTCGTATTTCCGTTCTCGGATGTTTATAATGGAGAGGAATATAAGAATGACCGCTCCCGTCAAAAGTATTACGATTCCGAACGTCGCCGCCACCGACGACATTTTCTTAACCGGCTCAACGATTTCATTGTAGCCCTCTACGTCACTGTCCGTTTTATAGCTTGCGGGCAATCCCTTTTCTTTTAATTCCTGCCAAAAAGGTTCTGAGGCTTCGGCGTTCGTAAGAAAAAATCTTATATCGTCCATTATCGGGTAGATGCCACTAAAATCGCTGCCCAAAAGCGTATCAAAACTGACAATAATATCACTGAGTTCTACCCCAATCCAAACATCCGATGTATTTGCTTCCGCTTGATAATCTGTAAACACACCCGCTATGGTTAAGGGCAAAATCTCGGTATCCGCTTTCTTACCTCCTGAAATGTAGATAATATCCCCCGGGCTCAAATCGTTCAGTTCGGCAAACCGCTTGCCGATTATCACTTCTCCGGGATTCTCGAAAAATCTGCCTTCTATTATCTTTTGCCTGCCTTCTTGAAAACCCCGCATTAAGGTGGTATCAGAATATCCCCAAATCGTTCCTGCCATTTGTAGCGTAAATGAAGTTAGAAATAAATTTTATATTATTTTCATTCCAAATAAATAATAAATCTCATGCCAACGGTAAAGGGGGCAAACTCAAAGATTAAGCCGCAGACTTTCAAAATCCGCTCGGTCAAATATAATCCCAAGCCATGCCCACCGCCTTCGTCACCGCTGTAAAAAGGCTCAAAGACGCTGCGAAGTTCTTCCTTTGATAGCGGATTGCACGTATTTTCAATGACAAGTTTTATATTGTCGTTATAGATGTTTACAGTACCTCCTTCGTCGGCATATTTAACCGCGTTTGAGATAACGTTTGACAATGCTTTGGAAAACAGCCCGGCGGGGAGCGAACTGTTCGTATTCTCATCTATGTCGATATCTATATTGACCTGTTTAGACATCGCAATCAATTCATATGTTGCCGCGGTGTCTTTTACAAGTTTTTGAATATTTGTATTGACAAGATCTTCCGGCGACAGGGACAATTCAAGTTTTGAAGCGTCCAGAATTTCGTTTACTAGCTTAGTCAGCGCGTCTATATTTTCCCCGCAGCGGACGAGATACTCGTCCCTGTTCTTATAAACGCCGACGTTATATGTCATTCCTTCAAGCATACCCTTAACGGCAGTAAGCGGAGTTTTCAATTCATGGGAAACGGTCAGCATGAAGTCGATTTTTTCCTTGTCGGCAGCAGCGACATTATGAATTTCATTCTGCAAATCGTTTATTGTGGAAAGCAACCTGCCGTAAAGCTCATTGATATTCCCGGCCAGCTCGCCGATCTCATCAGAGGAAGCGACACCGCATTTAGCGTCTTTTTCAAGCCTCCTCATGTGATAGGTCGCCATTGAGATCGCCTTTACAGGCGCGGTGATGGTCTTGGCGTAAACGAACGATACTGCCGCCGCCAATCCCAAGCTGATCAGCAGAACATACGGTAATACCCGAAGAAGCACAATATTCGCTTCATCCACAGGCTGCATGGAGGAATAGAGATTCAAGACAAGCGGGCCGCCAACCATGTCAGTTAGTATTTGTTCACCGCTAATGACATCGTTCGTAACCACAATGCTGTCGTCAGCAAAACCTTCTCCAACCACCGAATTCGTCTGCTGTATCATTAATCCGATGCTCCGCGAGAAAAGGGTATTGCCGTTTTGGTCATTTAAGGTGATGCCATATTCATGCTTTGACGCAAATTCTTCTAAAAGCCTTGTTATCTCTTTGACATCCCTGTTTTCTAACGAGGATACCAGATTATTCAAATCCTTATTAAGCGCATCCTCTTTATATGCCTGGTAGAACAGGGGCGTTAGAATGCTGATGAGGAAAACGGCAATGATGATAATTCCTGTGATTAGAGATAATGATCCTATAAATGTTTTGGGAAATATTTTCAATGTCTTTTTATATTTCATGATTAACCTCGAATTTGTATCCAACATTTTTAACGGTTGAAATACATTCTACACCAAGTTTTTTACGGATGTTTTTAATATGCGTGTCAACGGTTCTGTCTGAGGACACGGCATTAAGCCCCCATACAGTATCAAGGATTTGCTGACGGGATACCACCTTACTTTCGTGTTCGGCCAAGAATTTGAGTATCTCTATTTCCTTTGTCGTAAAGTCTAAAAGACAATCCTTTTTTGTAACAGTATAAGCGGAAAAATCAATGACGACATCACCGAGGGATATTACTGTATTGTTTATGGGATTTGCCCGTTTCAATAATGCCTCTATCCGCTTTACCAAAACAACCGGGGAAAAAGGCTTTGTTACATATTCATCCGCCTGTAAATCAAAGCTCTTGATTTGCGTGTACTCATCCCCGAGCGCGGTCAGCATGATTACGGGAATACTGCTTAATGACCGAATATACTTCAAGACCTCCATGCCGCTCTGTTTTGGAAGCATGATGTCAAGCACGGCTATAGCGACCTTGTTTTCGTAAAAAGCCGAAATAGCTTCTTCTCCGTCAAACACAGACAATACATCATAACCGGCCTCTTTCAAAAATTCTTCGATTACTTGATTTGTATTTTTATCATCTTCAACAACTAAAACCGTTTGCATGGCGGAGCTCCTTTTTTTAAATTTTGATTATATCATACCGTGCTAATATGAAGTTGGTGTGAAGTTGAAGAAAACTGCTTCAATCATTGTTGCATTTCAGCCGTAGAAGGGCGCAACTTTGGCGTTGTTTTGGGCGGGTGGCTCTGGTATAATGAATATTGGATTTTTATGTATGCTTTTGAGAAGGAGCAACAAAATGAATGACAATCAAAAAAGTGAGCAGAACAGTGAGCAAGACGAAACTAAAAAAGAAAACAAAACATCTTATATCAGTTATGGAATATCTTTAGGGTTGTGCTTTGGTGCGGCGTATGGTGTAATATTTGACAACTTGGCGATTGGCGCAGGTATCGGTCTATCTTTGGGAGTTGCAATTGGAGCCGCAATGGACGAAAAGAAAAAATAACCCTGTGCTGATTAATCCAGATGGTCAAAGGGCGGAGAAGGCATAAAACCTTGTCCTATATGGTAAATGCTATTTTTTATATTCTCGACACCATTTTACGCAGTAGGAAATTGTAGCAATATCAAGCAGTACGGTTAATAAAGCTATTGAAGTTGAATAGGTGCTTATATCCATGCCTGTTGACAGTGAAATGATTTCTATACCACCAATGGCCGCAATTGTAATAATCAAACCGCCTATGAGTACTTTATATGCTACTTTTGTTGATTCCGAAACTATAATTTTCTCCCGTTCGTCTGAGTATGCTAATTCTGAGTTAGCACTTTTCCCCCAATGATATTTTTTTACAAGGATATAATGGACGATGGGGTATACTATGAGGTAGGCAATTAGCAGAATAGGAAAGATGGTTACCGTTCCCTGAAAACCCATTTCCATTTGGGTAACCTCTGAAAAGGGAAACATGAATGTAAGACCCATCAGAGTAAATAATAATACATTGCCAAAACATTGAAATACAGTTTTTTTCATTACACATTCTCCTTAATAAAAATAGTTTCGATTGGTACTTCCAACACTTCAGATATTCGCATAGCAAGAAGTAGGGAAGGCACATAACTGCCTTTTTCTAAAGAAATAATTGTCTGTCGTGTAACGCCAACGAGTTCCGCAAGCTTTCCTTGCGACATGTCTTTTTGAGTTCGCAATTCTTTTACAATGTTTTTCAGCGTTTCCATGATAACCTCCTCTCGCTAATAGTATAGTTGACTTTACATGTAAAGTCAACTATACAGAGAGAGTTTTTTAATAAGTAGTCGATCAAATCAAAAGCAAGACCCTCGTGCAATTTGTACGAAGGTCCTACCGGTTATCGTAAATATTTCTAGTGTGTGTGTTCCTATTTATAATCTATAAATTCTCTTTAAAGAATGTTTCTAAAGCTCTCGCTGCTGCTTCCTCATCTTCTCCTTCTATCGAAATTTTTATTTTGTTTCCCCGCTTTATACCTAAGTTCATAAGTGCCAATAACTTGGTAAGTTCCGTAATTTTACCATCGACCTCAAGCATCGCCTTAGAATTAAATTTTTTTGCTTCCTTTACTAATAGACCTGCCGGCCTGGCATGAATACCTAATTCATCCTTAATTACATAACTAAAACTCTTCATGAATTGCTCTCCTACTATATATTCTCACCGTTATTTGAAATCACAACTCAAAGCACAAAACGTTATGCTGAATCTATTCATACTAATCAATAACCTTAAATCCCATTCTCTTAACACGATCCGCATATGCATCGCCACTGTTTTCGGTAAAGGTATGTTCTAATGTATGCTTGTATGGTATTTTACCCTCATACCAGGTTCCCAAACATTGGCTCTGTCCATGCTTTTCAATTTTGGGATAAGCTGTAAATCCTTTAGCTCCCCATTTTCCATCAAAATGAATCACTTTAGGTCCTACATACCAGATGCCTTTAGTATAAACAACTGTCCCATCATCAACATATGGCAGATGTTGAAAATCTGCTTCTAAGCGCACATCCTCTGTAACAATTGGCTCTTCACCTTCGAGGAAATAGACACCAATACCTTTTCCATTCTCATCCATAATTTGTGCATTCAAGAATTCCATACGTCCATCTTCACGAATACCACAATATAATGCACAGTTGCAGCGATATGTTTTAGCATAAAGAGCTTCCTCTTCTTCCGTTTTACCCACTGCTTTATTCAATAGATACGTCCTGTCAAATCCACCCATTCCTCTTATAGGATTACCCATATAAGTCCCTGTTATGACGGTATCTGTCTGAAAATAAGGTGCCGGGATATCGGGTGTCGAATGACTAAAAACTGCTTTGGGCAGTGGAACAGCTTTTATGTCAAGGATACAGCCATCTTTCCCTTCTTTAAATTCTGCATAAACACCACCATTCCCATCATCAACAAACCGAATTAATGAATACGGGTCTTCTGTTTTAATTTCAAATGTCTTTGGCTTATCGCATACTTTTTGGTACTTTATAGTTGGAGTCATCGCTTGCGCCAAATCATCTCCATGCAATCCTTTTTGAAGTTCAAGCGGTCCGTCTCCCAATTCTGAAATCCCACACCAGCGCTGGCAATGTGGCTCAATGTTACGGAACCAATAAACTGGATTCTTTATCCCATCAACCCAAAACTGCGCATAATGTGCCATTTTTCCAACCGTTGCACCACAATCCTGCTCATTTTTAAAACAGCTGGGTGCTAATTCAAGATCATCAATCCTTAATTTTCTGATTTCAAAATCAAATTTATTCATTTATTGCCTCCTTCTTTCTGATTATTCAATTTCATTGTAAGTATTCAAATACGCCGGAATTGCACTTCCAATAAATGCAATAAATATTAAAGCAATTCCAGAAATCAGATTTGCAGTTGTCCCTCCAACCCACGGTATCCAAAATGTAAAAATAGTAGCGGAGGACATTGCATAATATATCGGAGTAAAGATACCTAAGATTAGTCCAAATGCAACGCTGCCAATTAGTAAGGATTTCATGCACCCCTTATATTTAACAACAACACCATATAAACATGGTTCCGTTACACTTCCAAGAATGCCTGTCACAAAACAACCACTGACTGCCGCTTTATTCGCGGGTTTCTTTAATTTCAACATGGCTCCAAACGCAACACCGAAGACTGCAAAATTATAAGCCGTCATGATTGGTAACAGAAATGTCTCATACCCTACTTCCGTAAATGTCATAATTGCAAAGCTAAGCAGCGCTCCATGCATACCTCCTAATACTAAATATGGCATTAAAATTGATAGTAAAATAGCGCCAATAATACGGATAGCAATATTTGATTGTGACATTGATATAAAGAAATTACCAATAATGGTTCCAACATAAGTTCCTAATGGCGCACATACAACAAACATAATCGGAGTCATGACTAAAATAGTAATCAAAGGTAGAAAGATAGGTTTTAAAACTGGAGGAAGATGCTTATTTAAAAACTTATAGATAAAAGACATAATCCATACGCCTAAAATAATCGGCAAAAACGATGACGAATAGTTCATAACCGGAGCAGAAATCCCGAAAATTGAAATGGATTCTCTAATTTCAATCAAATTCATAAAATCAGGAGCCATTATTAAGGCACCAAGATAAATTCCATAAATTGGATTTATATTTAATGCCTTTGCCGCTGAATATCCCAAGAACAATGGAATAAAATAGAAAAAGGCACTGTACATAAAATTAAGTACGATATATAAATCACTGGTATCACTGATAATATTTAGTAAGCTTGGCCCTAATAATGTAGCAAATACTTTGCACATACAAGCACCCATCATTATTGGAATAATCCCTGTCATGGTTGGAGATGTATACGCCAGAATTTTATTTCCAATCATTTTTAAACTTAATTTCTCTTTAGCCGCTAAATCCCCATCCAGATTTTCATCGATTGATTTCTCAATATTAAAACCTCCAACTTTACAAAATGCTTCATAAATATCGTCAACATCATTTCCGACAATAATTTGATATTGATCTCCAAGCCATTGCGTTCCCATAACGCCATTAACTTTATCAATATCAACATCCTTTACTAAACTTTTGTCCTTTACCGCAAATCTTAATCTGGTAACACAATGTGTAAATACATTTACATTCTCCTTCCCTCCAATCAGATTAAGGATCTGTTGCGACATTTCCTCATGACTCTTTCTTCCCATTTTTCGTCTCCTTTCAGACTTAAAATATTAATCAGACAGTCCCCCGACTGTTATGACCTAAAATAAAAACCTCACATTACAAAATGAATAAACATCTTGTAACATGAGGTCAAGCCCTATTGGTAACAATCCTCTCGTGTACACAATCTATTAATATGTAATACTAAATATAGTTTTTCCTCGTCAGTCAGAGATACCTCTAAACTTGATTCTAAATATTTACT
>Ga0154000_1000273_pt1 | contig 14440 bp, 22 predicted proteins | sample TSNC084MetaG_FD_104674 | JGI IMG/M metagenome (GOLD analysis project Ga0154000, IMG submission 104674) | Attine ant fungus gardens microbial communities from North Carolina, USA - TSNC084 MetaG | ecosystem: Host-associated > Fungi > Mycelium > Unclassified | place: USA: North Carolina, Lumber... | reverse complement strand
TTCTTATCCTTTGATTTCTAATGTCTCTCTAGGTGTTTTGTTCCTCAGTTTGTCCATCAGGCTGAGGTGATAATTTATTATGACTTTGACACCTTGATGTATACCTGTTGAAGTAGACTAGTGCACCCCGTTATGACATGAAGACTTTTGTGTGATGACACACTTTCACCTTTTCTTTTTTTATCTGAGACAGTGTAATTATAGAACCATGTAAGCCACACCGGCCCAGGTGACGCTTGAGGTAAGTATAGTTTCTTTTTTTAACTCAACAATTTATTATGCGGTGTGCGAACACAGTCCACGGTAGTCTACTGACCACCAAGGCACAGGGCCTTGACTAATACTATCACTACAATTGGGTCGGGTTCTGTACTGTGAGAAGAGACTGGGCATAGATGTGAAGGAGGAAAGCAGTGGGCTGTGAAGACATGTGTTACGCTCGGGAGATCAACAGTCTAACATCAGCAGCTTTGAGTACAGTTGGGTACCTGCCTAATCAAGGTCTTTCTCTAGCTTACTTCCGGCTTTCCACTCGGCTGATCGCTTCATCTCCCCAATAATCATGTTCACACAGACTGTCCTTGGCTGATTGTGTGCAACATCATATTCTTCAGTCGCTCAAACGAGCAGCGCCCATCGTTCGTGTCATAGCACACCAGCGAGCTGAAGCCGCTCTTATGGCAGGCCCTCGCAATTGCAGGTGTTCCACTAATATGTTCGCTGTTGGGATCATTTTATCACTCATATTGTTCTATCACCTTCGTGATAACATTGCAGCGACGCCTCAATTCATACCAGCATTCTCCCGCACTGTAACGAAGATAGTGACGCAAACCATTACAGCCACTGACGTGCCTATGCCTTCGATTTGTCCACCCGTAAAACTCATGCCTGAGAAGCACTCTTACCGCTCGGATGGATTACTGGAAGTCAACTACAATGGACCCCACCCAATTTTTGAGTTGGTGCGTGAGGCAGAGAAATTATGGACAGAGAAGTTGCAGCGGGCAAGCAAGTCACTCGTTGACGCCGTTGGTGAATATCAACGACGGTATAAACGAGATCCTCCAAAAGGATTTGACTTATGGTATACATACACTTCCTCCATTCCATCTCGGTCTCTAATTCTGAAAGAGGCATCTGTAGGTGGAAGTACGCAATGGAGCATGATGTCCAGTTGCCGGATGAGTACGACCAGATTTTCCATGACCTGGAGCCTTTTTGGGGAATAGAACCCTCAGATCTCTTTCTGATTCAGGCAGAACTAGAGACAAAGCTCGACTCATATACCGTTGGTAAAACATCTAAGGACGCGCCCGTTGGAATACTAACACACACATTCCATGACGGGTGTTATGACCAACTTATTGCAGGCTCTCATGTGATTCTTGAACTTTTGAATAAGATTGGGCATCTCTTACCTGAATTCCGTTTCACGGTCAGCCCTCATGACGCTCCAAATCGCTTGTCTGATTGGGGACTCAAACAAATACTAACGGAGGCTGCAACAGCGAAAACACGTAGGTCTTCCATTTCTGATTGTATGCTCTGTTCCTGACGTGATGTTTCACAGATATTAGACGAGACACTCTGCCGAAAGTCACTGCTCATGGTTGGATTTCAGCGTGTCCATCCACAAGCCTTGCTCGTCGTATACCCATCAATCTTGATCAACCCCCGGCTCCTCCTACCAGAAAGACTTTTATCTACAGTCACAAGATGACGATGGATCCTTGTGTTCACCCACACCTTTTCTATCACCACGGGCAGTTCCTCTCACACAATAAGGGCCCTGATCCGCAACACATCATGGTTCCTGAGTTTTCTTACTGCACAGCAATGCTTCATCATAATATCCGCATACCAGTACCATATGGTTGGGTCCCAGACGTGCTGCCAAGGAACGATGACCCCGAGTTTGACGAGAAATCAGATGAAAGACTTTTATGGCGTGGAAGTAATACCGGGATATTTCATAGATTCTCAACCCGTTGGCAAACCTCGCATCGTGATTTTCTGGTTCAGTATGCCAATGATGTTGACGGAACAGTGGATGTTTTGATGCCTCCTGTCAGACAAGATGAGAAGATAGGAACACCGAGAAAGTTAAAGAAAAAATCTGTAAACTCTGTATTTTTTGACGTCGCTTTCACGAAGAAACCTATTGCCTGTTCCAAAGATATCTGTCCTCAACTAGAGGAGCTGTATCCTTGGAAGCCATATATGAGTCAAGCCCAAGCAGGAGACTATCGCTACGTTCTCGATGTTAATATAGCTCTCTATCGCCTACATTTTGATGTTCCAATTATTTTTCTCTTCAGGTCGATGGAAATGGCTGGTCTGGTCGATTCAAACGACTGATTACTTCGAATGCATTGATTTTCAAATCGACTATATACCCGGAATGGTGTGTTTACATTCAGATGCTAGTGGTAAAGGTGCGCTAAAAGCATGGACAGGTACATGGATAGAGTTCAGCCTTGGCTCCATTATGTCCCAGTGCAAGTGGATTTATCGGATTTATATGATTCTTTCGTATTCTTCCGTGGCGATGGTAATGGGGAGGGGTCACATGAAGACTTTGGGAAGAAAATTGCTCTTGCAGGACGAGAATGGAGCTTAAATTTCTGGAGGAAGGAAGACCTCACTGCATATTTCTTCAGGTAAGAGTATTTTAGCCTTGACTTTTGATCACTGAGGAAAAATCCCCTCAGGTTGATCCTAGAGTACGCCCGGCTTATGAGCGAAGATAAGGCCGCAATGTCATATACCCCAAATATATAGTGAACTGATGGGATTGTTTTATAGAAGTTTTTTTTCTATTCCGCTGGTTGATGACAGCCTCAAACAAGGTCAAGCTAAGCTTTCCAGTGCACACACACACAGTATCAGCCACTGTTGACCACTGCTTCCCAATGTCACAGTCAGGAGGTCTTCCTGACAGTTCCACCTGCATCAATCCTTCGAAATAAGAAGTACCGGTTGTGCTATGGCTCATTTGTATATCATTTTGTGAAGGGATGTTTCTTCCTTGGTTCAATACCTCAACTTCAAGATCAAGATATGCATCTGGACAACCCACTGGTGATCTTGTTATTCATTAAGAAGACATCTGGTCTGACCCCTACAGAGGGAACATAAATTTCTTTCTGTTAAATAAGTATTTTTTGGAGATACTGATTGAAGGCAGACGAAGGCAAACCATGGTGTCTTGTAGCCTTGCCAACATTGCCCTTTTGGTGTAGTGGTAAACCATACAGCATGGTCCATAGCACAACTGTGACAATTTCAATTTTATGTGAATGTGGGTATCAGAATAAGAAATAAGATGCTGGAATTAAAGCAATGTGTGGTCAGCCTTCTGAACTGGAGCCCATATAACCTATTAGACCAACATACTGTCAGTACTCAGAGCATATTCCATTTGTGTCTTAATCCTGGAAAACTAAATAGACTTGCAACAATGAGACAACTGGCATACCTCAAAAAAGGTGTGCGAATACAGATCTTGGCCTGGGCAACTGAGAGATCAGTTAATTGAAGCAGCAGATAAAAATAAAACACAACTTCGTTCCCTCCAACAGCGTGGGAAGCTAGGCAGCAACGCAGAGAAGATAGCCGGATAGAGGGATGCTGAGGATCGTCACAGAGACATTACTGACACCTAGACTATACCATTGGTTGGAATTTGGATCAGAAGCTTTGCTGCTCAAAGCAAATTCGATATATTCAGCAGTAGTTTATTTATCTGCATCAAGGAGTCCATCCCTGGTTCTGCCGCCTTGCCTAACTTCCTGCCAGCATGCTGGTGGACAGCACATGACTATATTGCCAACTACTCTAGCGGCCCGCACATTGGTCCTGGGAAGAAACGAAGTTTGAGGTAGTGACAATAATAATTTGAACTCTCATGTTGACCAGAGCTCAGGAAAGGATTGGGCAAATCAACTTCGAAGTGGCTATTGCTGTGAGGGTGTTCCCTCCAGAAAAAGTGTTCAACACTTCAGCAGACCTCGTGGATGCGTCATATGGATGTTAAGTAGCCCAGCAAATTTCATCAGCAAAGACATCAGTAAAGTCTCACGAAACTAGGCTTCGTAAATTCTTTTTACCCATCTAGTCCCACATGAAATAAAAGAGTAAAGCGCATACACCGATGGCAGAGTTCCAGTGACTGAGGCCATTCAAATACTATGATGAAGCGTTTAGCAATAACTTTTCTCGCGTTGCTCGGATCATCAGTTGCGCTTGGGTATGCTGGTGCCGTGAATAATAGGGTGGCAGAACCAAGCGTTAAACTACCACCTCAGGTTGTTGTACGTTACTTGCACGTTTTCGTCGATCCTGCCACTTAAGCATTTTCACTGTATATTCATTCCCTTCCACAGCTCATTGAACCAAGGTCTTTCGCAGTCCTCCCAAACAATTTTTCGTTCCGCACAGATCCCTTGACCCAGTCATTCAATCCGACGAATGCTACCCCACCCTTTTTTCAAGTCTTCGATCAAGCATTCCTCGATATCCTTGGCCCAGACGCGTCTATAGTCGAAATTGCGTCTAATGCAACTTTTGCATTTGCTCATGAAGCACCGGTATATGTACCAACAACAGATGAAGTGTTCTTTGCAAGCAACGATGGAGGTCCCTTAGGGAACAGTGATCTAGACCATAATAATGTGGTCTCTAAACTCAGTTTGGCGGACACAGAGAGGGCCTTACAGAGCAGTGGAGGTAAGGCTGTCAATATGCCTATTACACATGTACGCTTTCTGGTGCGCTTGTTTCATCTTGAGATGAGCTTCTAAATAGATTCAATTGGATGACAGTGTTCAAATGACAAACGGTGGAACGGGACCATTCAGAGGTGACATGATTCTTGTCAACTCCGGTCGTGGACCTCTTCCTCCCAATGTTGTTCTTGTCAACCCTCATCCACCCCACAATGTCACTGTTTTGCTTAACAATTTCTATGGGCGTCAATTCAACTCACTCAACGACGTCAAAGTTCTCCCTGATACAGATATCTTGTTTTTTACTGACGTTCAGTAAGTCTATTCCTCATGTTTGCACTCAGACGTATGCTTATAAATTTTTTCAACAGATTCGGCTTCATCAATCACTTCCGCAATGCGCCACTCCTGGAAAATCATGTCTATCGGTTTGACCCTGATACCCGCACAGTTCGTGTTGTAGCAGGAGATTTTGACAAGCCAAATGGACTAGCATTCACTGCCGACGGTCAAACAGCATACGTGTAAGCTTCGATTCTTACTTTTCTTGATCTGTGCTGACACTAACACGAACGATCTTTTTCTTCATTGCAGGACCGACACTGGTGCCACCACTCCCACCAGTGTTACTGAGCCTGCTACTATGTGAGCGTTGTCACTAAAGGAAGAAAGAGGGTGGCTGTTCATCTCACGCTCTCAGCTATGCATTTGATGTCGATCCAGCCACACACGCATTCAAGAATCGCCGGATTCTAGCATATGTCGATGCAGGAATTCCAGATGGGATTCAAGTCGATACCCAGGGAAATATTTATGGTGCCTGTGCTGACGGTGTTCATGTACGTCCTTTCAATCGAGGCCTCAATCAAGTTAAACTGATGCTATCGCATACAGGTCTTTGCACCAGATGGAACATTGCTCGGCAAATTCTTCACGAATATGTTAGGTGCAAATATGGTCTTTGCACCTCCTAATCGACTTGTCATTTTGTCCGAGACGAAGATCTTTTTGGCAAAAATTGCAGCAAAGGGTGTGGTATGATTGCTAATAAGTAAGTCTGAATATCAAGTACCTGCCTTCCGTGTATATGTGCGTGGCACACCTATAACATTTCACGAGTGAGCGAAGTCTGACGAATACCGAGACAACTTGAACTCATGATTCAAGGGTCACATTCAAGGGTAAGATCATCCTTTTCAAACCGTCTTTGAAACAGGCATGTTCCACAGACGGCCTAAGTTCTTCATATGATATAGAGGCCGCAAACGCAGTGTGAAACAGTGAGAGTCTCACAGGTGCTAGAAAAAGCGGCCAAGAGGACTTACTACATCGATTGACACGTCCTTTCATGAGTTTCCGGAGGATCGTCTCGATGAAGAGATGAAATATTATTCAGTTTCAGTAATATTAAACCAGGGAGGCAGTAAACTATTGGCACAGAGACTCGACTCGAGCACTGAGAGTGAGGTTTACATTTCCTCCACTCTATCACACGACGTAGAATATTGCTTCAATTTTTCGACGGTCATCCCTGCGATCAAAAACAGCGTAATATTTCCATTAGGTCTCTCGTATAAACCTTCCATCTCCACCATTCGCACCTGATTCGGAACGACCCCAGCAGCTCACCCCCTGTAGCTTGGGTGTAGTCGGTAGTGTACCACTATGTAACTCACCCACCGCGTCTTAGCACCTGTTTACTTGTTACGGTATATAAATACAGAACTCTCTCTCTCGTATGATCACACTATTTGCACTTGTTAGTATCCACTATCCGTCTTCAGGTCGTGAGAACATCGTGGACTAAAGAATTCGGTGAGTGTTCGATATAAGGGTACGAATATGAATCTCTATCTGACATACTCTTGTCTACATATCTCAGATGACAGGTATCTTAGGGCCATTTGTGAACATCCTAAGATACATTACAGTTACCAAAGTACATCCTGCATTTCCGTACCTCATAGGACCTACGCTTCACGCTGCTCGGTGAACTTAAGTCACTTTTCGATATACGATTAAAATTGACGACTATTTTGGATAGAATCTCAATATCATACCAGGCTAATGCAAAAAGATCACCTCCATTGTCATGGGGGACATATATCGTTGGGTATCTGATAATGGTTTGTCTGTGCCTCACAATATACTCGGTACTTGCTGATACTATATAACACTAGTGCTGGGGTGGCAGCTTGCTTGCCAATTTCATGCTCGGCCTTCCGCCACCAATGTTATACTCTTTTGGGCCGTGGATCAATTATCTTACTGTCCACTTTGTATTCACGACTCTATTCTCCTTCTTCCCTTCTGTATGTCATAGATCTTTGCTCATAGTTCTCATTGCCCTTACTGACAAAAGATAACCCACAGCTTCTTCATCCACCGACGTTTGATATCGCTCTCTTTCCATTAGATGCCATTGTCCGCACCACAGCCATCGTTGGGAGTATATCTCTCCTCTCTCCTTCTTCAGCCTCTGCCAATCAGTTAAACCCTCTTTATGTCAATTCTCCTTTGACACATATGATTATTGGTGCTTTGGCGTCTGCCGGTGGTGGTATGACCGCAGGCACACTCGGTACATGGAAGAACCAATGGGGTTTCAGCACGCCTCCTGTGCTCAGGGCTGGCGTAGGTATATGGGGTAGCTTGGATGTATGGGGTGGTTCACTCGTTGGTATGATCTACCTTCTAGCACCACTTCTATTTTTGTTATTCAACCTGACCACACAGCTATCATATATGGTGTAGCAACAAACCACCCAGCATTCCGGAATTTCATACCTATGCTCACCAGGATTCCACTCTTATCTCAGATCATTCAACTTGCATACCTATTCTCGGATCCCAGTGTCCAAGGTCTCATACCCCTTGAGCCTGCTGAAGCTCGTGCACTAGGAGGCTTTGTTCTAACCCTATTATTTGGGTTACGAGTGTACAATGTTCATTGGTCTGGCGCTGCTCCTACTAAAGTAAAGGAGAAAGCCAAAGTTCAATGAATTATAAAGACTATTTTGCCATCCATTTGTATAGCTGTCTTGAAAAAATCAGATTACTTGTTTCGAACATCAGAGTTCTACCCTTGTAGGCATGAGATATTTCGTACGAAGCCAAAACTGTCCAATGTCTATCTAAAGTACATCACATGTCTTTGAACATTGATGAAGTTATCAGCGAGATGAATAAGATGGTACGTGATAGTAAATATGCAATTGACCATATGCAATATGAACCCCGAGTCTGACATACTCAATTCCCTTTCTTCTTTCCTCCATGGTATAACAAAACTTGTGGTCGCATTCATTAAACAAAAGCCTTACGAGAATCAAAGTAGACGAAGAGTTAATCGAGAAGGTGTGCGCCCGATTTCACTCAATTCGCCACATAGATCGTTGCCAGAAGCTCAGGCTAAACTAGTAAATCAAGAACAACAATTTATTGCAAGAAGAAACACTGACGCGCTGAAGTCGCTCCCCCAATTCCGAAACTCCTCAACCCCTCTGAAGCTGACCAAATGTCGGACTCTCATTTCTGACGCAATACAGTGCACAATCAACTCTCATGAACAGGCCCTGTCTCAGGCTTTTTCACGGACGCGAAGAGCATATACAAGATCCTGTTAGTATCGCACGCAAAGAGCTCGTACAACTCGCAGGCAAGATATCTGATTCTGGTGTTTATACACAGTTAATGGGAGACGCAATCGTCCAGAGATTCTTTCAGATCATGGAATCCAAAGTCTTCATTCATGCTCGTCTTCAGGGGGCTGGTACTCTGCATCTAAGAGTTATCAAGAGTTAACAAGTCGAAATTGAACATTGTCTATGAGACTTGTCGATGCGTCTCAACTTATCACACACGGTGGAGAATGCTCTTGATGAGTGGCTGAGGCTGCTAGGGGACAGGGTATGTTCCCATCCGTCTTTCTTCTATCACTCCTCAACTTGCCTGTAGATGTTTCGCGGGATCAGGCAAGACCTCTTTGGAGTCAATGAGAACAACAAGTTCTATACCCGACTACTCTCCCTTCAGACTCGGTATTGATCCATTAATACTTTCCTTGCATTCAAGGGGCGTGCATATGAGTGAATACTTGAATATTCAAAACATATATCAATCCAAGGACGACATAACGACAAGAACAGCTAAATAATGAGAACGTGTTATAAGGAATCGAAGTACTTCTCTCCATTGTTTTTTCTGTCCTAACGACGTTCGATATGTTCATTTATCCGGGACTGGATATCCATTACCGCAGTGACAAATAATCCAGAAGACTCTAACAACAGCGCTGTAGCACAATTGCAATTGGTAAGCAAAGTGTCAATTTCTTTTGCAGAACCCAGCAAATCATCGACAACTGGGACCAGTCCAGTCACTGTTTGGGAACCCAATACAGCCTGAAGTGATACCAGAACTGGTGGTAACAAGCCTGCCAGTAACGAAGCTATAGGTCCTAGATCAGCCAATTTCAGCTCCAGATTGATAGCAGTTTCCACCACGGTCGTGAAAGCCTTGGCCAGCCCTGGGTCGGAGAAAATAAAAGAGAAAAAATCATTGTCTTCTTGGGCCGTTTCCCTTGTTCTGGCGTGTAACCAACCCAAAACACCATTGAGTGTACCAGATAAACCTGCATCGAGTCCGTCGATAGTCATGTTTGCCGAAACACCTGAGAGTCCAAGTCGGTGTAACAGTCCATCAAGGACGATGACAAAAGGAGTTCCTTTGGGCTGAGGATATGTATCCATCGTTGATGCATGCACATCGGGTGCTGAAGGAGATCCAAATTTCAGCGCTGAGATAGAAAAAGGAACTTTGATTTCTTGACTCGACGGAAAATCTTCACAAGAGGCCTTAATTGCTATCGCAGTTTTCACCACCAAGGACAGTTCATCAACGAAAGTACCGCAACCACCACATCTTGAAAAGGCCATTCGAGCATTAGACGATGCAAGGACAAGGAAGTCAAGACTGCTGGAGAGCTCAGAAACGTTTGTCGATGTCACTAATCCCAGGACAGACAGAGAGACAGGAGCCAATGTTACCAGTTTTTCAGAGTCTTCAGCGTCTGAAGGGAGGAGAGAACTCAAGTGCTCTAGTTGGAGCACGAACTTGACCAATTTTTCCACCTGTTCGAGGAGGGAATTGATTCCTGGACTGCGAATTGACCCTCGGCGTTCCCCGTCAGAATCGATAGAATGGACACCCAATGGTCCGCCGACATCGTGGTCTGGGCCGCTAACCTTGATAGTATTGTCAACACTACCCAGACCTAAAGTATCAAACAGCTGGGATAAAGAGATCGTGATTGGGATATTGAGATCAGAAGACATGTGCCCGTCGGCGGGGTATTGATACCAGTAAAGGATGTCAGCGGTCAGATCTACGAGGGCAGCCACATCCACCTTGATCAAATCAAGCACAAGGTCCTCGCCTAAAGCATAGTCCGATTGTTTGACATCAGCCCGTTGAGCGAGATTAAAGAGCTCCGCAGTGCGGCTGAGAAGTGAGCTGACAGAACGAGATAGAATAACCTTTGTGCCGACTTGGATGATTTCGTCGGTAGAGACGAGAATGGCCGACGTATTCACAAGAGTGGAGTTTTTACGCAGATCACTGGTGTGGATGCGAAGGTTGCTCAAGACCCTCATGATGTGAGTTAGGTCGATGATAATGTGAAGATTTAATGTTACACCATCATTTTCTGGCGCTTGAGAACGTCTCCATCGAACAGAAAGGGCCCTAGGCACTCTGATACAAGCATCTCTTCCAGTAGAAGGAGACCATCCACTGTTACACGCGTTTATAACGCACCGACCCTCAATGAAAGAGATTTCTTTGACATTGAGATTGTAATAGCAACTGTTCCCAGCCCAGTCATCACATTTGGAAGAAAGAAGGGATTCAGTATCTTAAACGAGGTTAGTTGTTTTCCGGAAGCATGGTGCTGATACTTACAGGAATCTGCACTGACGTCCGCGGGTGCAGCTATCTCGCCTTGCTCGTGCTCAGTTGTTGCTTGAGCAAGACCATACGATGTGGACGATATCACCTACAATAACAATAAGGGCAACTCTATGAGAGTAATATGAGAAGCATACAGTAGAAGACCTTACATCATACTGTCTGCTGCGCAGGGAGGGAGTGCAAGTGCAGGGATCCGCAGCATATGTATGTGTTATGTTGTCTCGACTGCATGCTTTCCGGTTGGGTGATGTCTGAATCTGAAGACAAGTCAATGAACTGTCTGACAGTGATGTCAGTGTCATTACCAAAACTTCCAAAAAATCCTTCAAAGTGTCTCTCCCAGCGAGATTTGTCAAAATAACCATATCATTGGTATTCAGGAAATTTTCGAGATCCTGGAAGTTCTGAGCCGCATATACTTACACAGAAGACATGCGTCTGCCCACCTTGATGCAGAGACAGAGACGCGACTTCGTCAATACACTTTCTAGGGTATCAAGGCCTATGATTGGTCCTAGTTCTGCAACAAGTCCAATATCAACAGAGGCACATATATCGTCCGTTTGGCGGAGAATTGGTTGAGAGGGTATCGCAATCACACATGTCGCAAAGAAGACAAGGAGTGCATATAAGGATGAAAGTGGCCAAAGAAAGCCCATGGTGGAATAAAGGGACAAGAAAGAAAGACACTCTTTGCAATTTATATTCATCCGCATTCTCGGCAGACGCTTTCCGTATCGGGTGGTCCTATGTTTGACTTGATGCAAGGACACATGATAATGCAAGGCAAGTATCATGTCATGACTGGCTGGATTATATCATGCAGCTCTGGCCCAAAAAGAGCCAACTTTTCTAGTACAACTGGTTTCAAAATTTGGTCTGATTCCGAGCTCGAGTATAAAAGAATTCATTTTTAAGGTTATCAGGGCTGAGGGATAACAACAGCGACATTGCGAATCACCAATGATGCCCAGCTGTAACTTTCCATGTATTTGTACAGCCCATTTGTCAAAAACATTGCCCAAGCATAAGAAAAACCCAATATCTAATTCAGTATCCTACTAGATCATAATATCTTAGAACCTGGTATTTGTAGATGTATGTATAACCAGGTTGAGACTGAGGAATTGTTTACTGTGAATACAATGTATGATCATCATGTGGTCTAGTTTTTCCCACAGTTCTGTGGGGGGTAAGTGCCTTACAGAGAACCCCAAGCTCACTTCATATTCACTTCAACCAGACCTTGTTACGCTTTAGAGAAGTATGGTATTACACGTTTTCCCAGCTGTGTGGGCGCTATAGCCAAGTGGTTACGGCGACAGATTAGAAATCTGTTCCTCTTTGAGGGCGCAGGTTCGAGTCCTGCTGGCGTCGTCTGTTTTGTAGTGTTTTTCATTCGTAAATGGAAATCAAATGTAAGGTATTTTCCTGATCATAATGATCTCAAAACAATCATGGCTCGTACTAGGACTAATATAAGGGTTGTGATTATCAACAAACAGTATTAGACAACCTAAATTCCATAGAGCCTATGAGTAAACTATCTGCCTAGTGAATGGTGTATTGCCCATAATTCTTTTCAGGATCGAAAACCTAGAAGCAGTGTTCTGAACCACCGAAGCAAAAGAGAGTGATGATCATACCTCCTAGCGCGATGCAGGAAATATATGCTTATTACGTTGATACCAGCCTCTTTCCACCACTTTACCAGCATGCGACTCATCTTTCTCCTTTGTGGCATCAGCAAGAAGACGCACATCATCGTGTACATCAAAGTTAAACAGAGGTCCTGACTTTCCCCTGGCCTTGTTTACTATAAAGTCGTAAAAGGTATAATGCTGGAGGAAAACTTGGTCAGCGTCGTCTTCAGCAAGGGATGAAGGCGTACGTGTGGTATGATGAGATCCTCCTGCAGTGGATGTTACGACGGTCGTATTCACTAACGGATACAAATACACACCTTGATGTACATCAAGTTATCGACGCTGATGCCTCGCAATTCTGGAAATTGCTGTCGGCATTTTTCGAGGAAATTTGCAATGTCGTCCCCTTTCTTGCACTGAAAGGACGGTCATGGTATCAGGAAGAGCGAGTGGATACAGGTAACTTACGATAACACTTTTTCTATGTCCACTGCCATCCCAGTAGGAATAGGTAATTTCGATGTCTTCTTTCTTCATGGTGTCCTGCCTCGTAAGCCACTCGAGCCTAAGCCGCTCTCGTTCGCGGCGTTCTGCTTCTTCACGTTCCCGATCTGGCAGAAAAGAGGTGTCCACGTCAGGATTCTTGTGAGAGCGACTACGCTTGGTTGGGGGGGTATCGTCTCTTTCTTTGGAGGATTCTTCTCGAGAGTGTTCGTCAACGTCCACGTCTTCGTCGTCATCCAAGGCAAAAGACAATGTTGCCTTTGTCTTCTTTTTACGCTTCTTATTTTTTCTCGTGCTATCCCTAAACATATCCTCCATACACTATTAGCGACATACACTAGCACGAAAAGAGGAGAGGACATGAAGGGAAAATGGTGACATACTTGAGCTCATTGCTGCGAGCTGCCTCTCTGATTTTCTGCTCCTCGAGCTCTTTGCGCCTTTGCTGAAAATCTTCTAGCTTGACAAGTCCAACAGTGCTGTTCTTGAGCGACTCTTCCATGGAATCATTCTGCCCGACAAACCGGTTAGCAGAGGGGCGAGCCTTCTCTGTTTCATTGATGAGGATTTGTTTTTGGCGTTGATACTCTTCTCTTGCTTGGAGACGTTGCTTGACGAGTGCATCCTCTCTGCGACCTTCCATTTTGTTGGAAGCCATGAAGAGGATGTGACTAGGGTCACGGTTGAGGGTGACAAGGGAGTTGTTATGCACATCCTTGGTGTGCAGCTCAGAGACCAGTGTTTCGCACGAGTACGCCCTGCTCCTCCACAAATCCCCCTCTTTTTCATCTTTTTCTTCTCTCCAGCTTGCCCTCACTCAGTTCTATGGCGTTGGCCTCAAAACAGCCCACCGCCTTTGTGCCCGTCTTCAGATCCACGACCGTGCAAGAATTAAGGACCTGACTCCCTTCCAAGTCACCGCTCTCGCCTCCTTCCTTTCTTCACCTGCAACTGCATCCCAGCTCCCCAAGTATCCCCTTGCCCATCCAAATTATGTTGCACCCCCTCCGTCTACGCCTATCCAGGACATCCAGGCCAATTTTTCCAAGAAGTGGGAAGAAATGGAGAAACAGAGGAAGGCTTCGCCTTTGCCCCGCAATCCGCAAAAGAAGCCCTATGTTGAACCACTGAAGAACCTCAAGATCGAGTCCGAGCTGAGGAGAGAGATTCGGGAGAACATTGCCCACCAGAGGATGATCGGAAGTTATATCGGCAAACGACACGCCATGCATCTCCCAGTCAGAGGGCAAAACACCCGGAACAACTCCAAGACCGCCAAGAAACTCAATCAGCTGGACCGTTATTGATTTTCAGTCTCGTGTCGTAATCCCTCATTCGACTATTATTCGACTATTGCATAGAATATTTATGTATTGCGAATTACTCAACTAATTGACCGCGCGTGTGACAACATCCCCAACCTCGCTTTGTCCATGGCGACCAAGAACTACAAAATCATTGGCGAGGAGCTCTGGAAAAACCGGACAGAGAAGATTGTACAGACTCTCTTGACCCTTGTTCTTCTTCCGTCTAAGTCACGTAGAATGCAGAACTGTTTGCCCTCACATATGGGGCCCTTGTTGTCCAACT
>Ga0154000_1000272_pt1 | contig 14441 bp, 15 predicted proteins | sample TSNC084MetaG_FD_104674 | JGI IMG/M metagenome (GOLD analysis project Ga0154000, IMG submission 104674) | Attine ant fungus gardens microbial communities from North Carolina, USA - TSNC084 MetaG | ecosystem: Host-associated > Fungi > Mycelium > Unclassified | place: USA: North Carolina, Lumber... | reverse complement strand
CTTTGGCGTCGATCCGGTACATACGGCAATTGCCATGGTAGTATGCCGAAACTGTGCAACTTTTATCAGTCCGGTAGTTCCGGCGACGTTCTTAGGTATAGGTCTGGCAGGTGTAGAAATCAAGGACCATATCAAAACCTGTTTTCTCTGGATTTGGGGTGTCAGCGCTGTCTGTTTGGTATCCGGACTTGTGCTGGGAGTTATAACTTTTTAAAAGAATAGAGAATTATCTTTGCGCTTATTCAGGGTTGCCGGGCCGGTACCCTGAATAAGCTTTTTTTGTATTGGATTTTTTATCTCGCCGGTTATTCGCGACCCGGCGCCGTAAACACGCGCAAACACGGGTGTTTTGGCCCGCCCCCTTAAATAAGGGTTACGAAATAAGGGTACCCCACAAATTAACGGATTGCAGATTCAGGTAAAATTCAGCAATATAATTATGTAAGCGTCAGGAGGGATGGTATGAAATGGCTTAGCCAATTAAAACGCACGGTCAAATCTGAAGCTCAGGCGGAACCTACACTGCAAACCACTCGAGAGGTATTGAGTGCCGCGGACGGTCAGGCCGTGTCCGGGCTTTCTCCGCGGGAGGCCGAGGTATTCCGGCGTCTTCTTGACGGCGCGAAAATGAAGGACATCGCCACCGAGCTGGGCGTGATGACGTCTACCGTCAACGGTTATTGCAGGCAGGTCTATAGGAAGTTGGGCGTTAACAGCAAGGCGCAGCTGATCATACGATATTCGGAGTATCGGAAGTAAAGGGGGATGATGGGAATTGGCCTGGATTCAGAGATTATTTTCAGGAAAGGGCGCCGGACCGCCGCACATAAGCGAAAACAACACGGCTGTTGAAAAGGCTCGCAGGATAGCCACTCTCTCCGACGAAGAACAGGCCGCTTACAAGTGGCTGTTCGAGGGCTATAGCGAGGCGTGGACGACCGAGACGCTTGGTTATGAAAAGCGGGACGCGAAAAAGCTGTATACCGGTATTTACCAAAAGCTCGGCGTCGGAAGCTCGCGGGAGATCGTCCACTACTATGCTCCGCGAGAGGTGTAGTTTAACAAACCACCCGGTGAGGATGAGGAGGATAGGGGAAAAGGAGGTATGCTTAAATGACACTAAATAAACTAAAAGTATTGGCCGACGCACAGGGGGCGCTGAACAGTCCGGATCAGCCGTGGGAAGTCACGGTACAGGGCGATTCGATAGTTGCCCGCTTTAAGTGGATGGACGCGACGTTTTTCGCGCCGCGGGAGGTAAACGAGGAAACAAGGCAGTTCACCTTCACCGTCACCCTAAGCGATAAAGGCACATGGAAAGAAACCGACAAGACTGAAAACAAGTCCTCCGGTGTTAAAATGAGCGGCGGCAAGCTCAGTATCGGCGGCTCGAAGCAATCGTTTATGGGCAAGACCAATCAAAAATCCTTTTCGTTTGGAACAGGGGTAAACAACCAGACCGGGCAGGCCGGACTGATCGGCTTTAAGTTTGACACATCGCTGGTAAAGCAGCCGATCCGCGACTACCTGATGTGTTGCGGCTGGAAAAAGGGCGGTTTGTTCGGGTAAACCATGCGGTAAAATTAAAATTAGAAAGGTAGGTCATTATATGGCAAGATTCTGTGGAAACTGCGGCGCGCAAATTACGGAGGGGAAAAAATTCTGCGCCGGCTGCGGGAAAAATATTGAAGAACTGCAGCCCGTCCAACAAACGCAAACGGTTCAGCAACCCTATCAGCCTGTGCAGCAACAGACAGAGCCGGCAGGGCAGCAGCAATATCAGCAGCCATACACCGCCGCGCCCGCTAAGAAAAAACGAAAAGTCCCGCTGCCTGTGATAATACTTCTCAGCTTCGCGGCTGTCGTCTGTGTGATTATCGCGGTGGCGCTGCTGGTGACGGATAACACGGCGAAACAGGATTTCATCAAGATCGGCAAGGACGAGGTTCCATCCGTGAAACTTATCCTCGGAGAGGAGCGGAAAGTCACCGGCGTGACCAGTTCCACCGAGAACGGGTTTGCAAAAAAGGTCATTGAATACAGTGTGGCGAAAGATCAAAACAGCGAAATGCTCAAATACGCGCAAGCCCTGTACGACGACTACGGATTTGTCAATATAACCGATAACGACTTCACGGGGCCGACAGGCACGGATTTTGAGTTTGCCAAAGAATCCGTGGAAAAGGGCTGTGTAGTCATCGTGCGGATTGACTACGACCTGAATGGATATACCGTAACACTCGTACAGGGGGAGGGTACGATTACCAATAACGGTAACAGCGATACGCCTAATCCAACGCCGACAGGCGAAGACGTCACGACCGTTCCAACCGATACGCCGGTAACCGAAACACCTGTTGCCGAAACGTCGGCCGGTGGCGCGGAACGGGTCACCGACGACATCCTGGAATTATTCAGCAGCGGCACATATCATATAGAGATGATAGAACCCGACAGCGGAGTTGAAATGGTTGTGTACATCAAGGACGGCATGACAGCCATGTTGTTTGAAGCGGACGGTATGTCTTACCACATTGTCAGCAGGGATAATAAGACTTATATGATCGTGTATGATTTGGAAACTATATTAGTCAGCGATTATGTTGAAGATACCAATGTTCCGAATGCAAACGAAATTGACAGCCTTACATACGTCACGGGAGGCTCGGATGAGTTCATGGGAAGGACATACAGGTTTGACGAATACAGCACTCCGTCGGGCGAGAGGGCACAATATTTTATGGATGGCGGTACGTTGAAGGGTATACGCTCGATTGATACGTATGGCAGTATCACTGAAATGGAAGTAAGTGCCTTTGACGATGACGTACCGGCTGATATTTTTGATATCCCTGATTTCCCAATTTACGACCTTTTTGGAGAACCGATAGAATAGCAATCTCCGCCGGACGTGCTGTACTGTACTATCACAGAGGGAATATTGTGTTTAACACGGAGCGTATTACGGAGGCTTGGCCAATTGTTTATGGAGGTGGAAAATGGCTACATATAAAACCCCTTGCATCCATTGTGGGTCAATGATTGAGGGCGATGTACGGCACTGCCCGGCCTGCGGTAGCGGAAGTCCGTTCGGGCTTCGTTGCCCGGCGTGCCTGCGCGAGGTAATCCGCCTGACAGATGACGAACTGACAAGACCTGATTGCGCGGATATGGCGATGGCCGTACGCCGCAACGGAGCGCTGCGGTTTACACGTTCTCATTTTGCGGGCCGCGTGATCCATTCCTCACCAGAGCACTGGAAGCGGGAAATGTTTGCATATCTGGCGGAAGAACGAGGTGAACGCATAAGACGGGACGAAAACTAAGTTTTTTATTCCATAAAAGGAGGATTTGAACGTATGCCACAATTTTGTGTCGAATGCGGGGCTGTCATGGAGCAGGGGAAGAAGTTCTGCTCAGGCTGTGGCGCAAAGGCGGAGACCGTAGTACTTTTAAGCGGCAGGCGGAGACGGGAGAACACGATAGGAGGACTGCCAGGTCCTGAGGGGATGTGCTTTGCATGAAACATATAATAAGATTTTTTATAGTTACCATACTGGTTTTGCTGGCTATTCCACAGTTAATCGCCCGCGCGGACGCGGGGCCTAAGCCGTACATAACGGTATATTGCCACAACCTGCCGGAGGGCGTGAGCGAGATCTACCTGGATCTGCTGATTGACGAACCGCCGCTTGAGGAAGGTTATGGCTTCCGCTTCGGCAGTATGGATCAGAATTTCGATCCTGGCGATTACTACGACGGCGAGCTGCTTGACATACTCAGGAATTACAACGTGGGCGGCTGGAGGCCGGCGCTGGTGACCGGTACGAGCTTGCCTCTCTGGGCCGAGCTGCGCCATGTTGTGAAAAACGGCGAAGCGGTCTCAGGGTTCGATTACTTTGGAGTACCTGACTGGTTTAAGGTAATCGTCGTCACAGAGAACGGTGACGTGGCTGTGTCAAACGTAATTGAGCGGAAGGCTTTCGGCTGCGTAGTCGACTTCGACTATGCGGATCAAAGCGCAGCCAGTACCGATCTGGAAGCGCTGGACTACCCGGATGATGACCGGATATACGGCGAGGCCGCCGCTTCCGAGCGAAACCCAGTCTTGCAAACAATTATACAGCTTGCCTTTACGCTGAGCTCCACGTATATCATTGAGGGAATCGTACTGCTGCTGTTCCGATTCAGCCTGAGGCGCAACTGGAAGCCCTTTGTGTTTGTGAACCTTGGCACGCAGCTTGCTCTTAATGTGTTTGTGGCGATAATAAAATATTTTAACGGCACAGGCGCTGCGATACTCGCATGCTTCGTGGCTGAAATCGTTATACTGATCGTGGAAATGGTATTGTATAGCTTCTTGCTGAAACAGCATTCGAAGCTGCGGCGGGCGTTTTACGCGATAACCGCCAATATTGTGAGTTTTTTATTCGGGTTTGTACTGATGAACATTGTTTTTGTAGTCTGATGTAGACGGAGAGATTCATCGCATTTGTTTTTAGTATAAATTTTAATAATTGGAGGGACTTATTATGGCATTTTGTAATAACTGTGGAACAAAAATTCAGGAAGGCAAGAAATTCTGCGCTTCCTGCGGCCAGCCCGTGACGGCAGAGGCGGCGCCGGGGCAACAGCAGCAGAATCAGAACCAAATTAATAATCTAGTGCGGAACACCGCCGACGAGACCGCGAGTATCGACCCGGAGGACATCGCGAAAAACAAGGCAATGGGCGGGCTTGCCTACTTCCTGTTTTTCCTGCCGCTACTCGTCTGCCCAGAATCGAAATACGGACGTTTCCATTCAAATCAGGGACTCATTTACTTGTTTTTGTGCATTGGCGGCGGGATTGTTAACGGGCTTCTGGTCATGCTATTGACCTGGCGGCTGTGGTGGCTGTCATCGATACTGTCGCTGGTCATCGGGATTCCCATTCTGGTGATTGGTATCATCGGGTTGATCAACGGTTTTTCCGGCAAAGCGAAGGAGCTGCCCGTCATCGGTAAATTCAGGGTATTCAGGTAGAAAGGGGAGGCGGTAACTATGACAGAGTTACATATGGTTGTCGAAAGGCTATCCGCGGTAGCAGATGAGATGACGGTTCTGGAACAGCAGCGCATCAGCATCCTGGCGGAGATCGGCGAAAAGGCTCTTCCAGAGTTTTGTGATAAGCCGGAATTCGCGGATTTAGCGGCGAAGGCCAAAGAAACGACGCAGAGGCTTGCGGATTTGAAAACGCAAGAGGCGGCGTTGCTCGCGGAAAAAGAGCAAGCGGAAAAAGAAGAGCGCGAGCGGATCCTGAAGCTCACCTGCTTTGCCTGTAGGACGGTAAACCCCGAGGGTGCGAAGTTCTGTGAGGAGTGCGGCGGGAAGCTGGGCGAGCCGCCGAAGGAATACTGCACAGCCTGCGGCACGATGAACGGCATAGGCATGAAGTTCTGCGGCGAGTGCGGCGCGAGGCTGGGCGAAGGCGCGGAACAGCAATAAAAGCCGTGCCCAAGGCCGGGGAGGCTGCATTATGATGATATCAACGACAAAGACAGGCGATAAGACCTTTATACCGGCGGTCTTGGTGCTTATGACGCTGCTGCTTTGTTCAGGCTGCTATGGTAAGAAAGATTATACCGGCGATTATCCTGAGCTGTATACCGTAGCGATCCATTCAATACCGGGAAACCAGGGATATGACGAGCATCCCGAGTTTTTCTACAGCTCAAGAGTTGAGGTTCTGGGTGAGGATAATTACGGAAGGATATTGTTTTTTTACTATGAGTATAAGATGTGCGCTGTTCTGGTATGTCAAAAAGCAGACAGGGATTATGCTTATTTTTATCCGGATTATAACTTTATCGCGGCAAGTAAACAAAAGGATCCCAGCGTGCCTGAGGATTACTTCACCAGCGACGAGATCGAAGCGCTAAAGGATATAAATGATTGGAATAGGGAGCCGGACGAAAGTAAATATATCCGTGCAAGAATAACAACGACTAAATCTAATGGACCTGTTAAAGACAAAACTGTTATGGAGTTCTATACAGAAATTCTAGGGTCTGACGTCTCAACACGGACACGGTCCGGCGTAAAGTACCTGACGACAGACGAGTATGGCAGATCCATCTACCTGGGGTACGGAACATACGGAAGCTCCAGGGTCGTCTGTCTGCTCTTCAATCCGGATGGCACATATGATGCAACAAACGGCGCATTGGAAATAACTCGTGACGAGTTGTACGGTTGTCAGGACAGGCTGAAAGAGTTTAAAAAACTGAACGGCTGGAACACGCCATAAAGATGGAAGAAGACTGTTTTGTTCCGGCGGAGAGCCTCTTTGAATTCGTGAATCCTATTAAGAGAATAGAAAATAATCTTTGCGCTTATTCAGGGCTGCCGGGCCGGTGCCCTGAATAAGCTGTTTTTGTATTTTATGATGTTGGGGTCAAAAAGACAGTGGCAATTGCAGCGGATCTATAGTATAATTTCCATAACCGTTTTCGGACAAAAAAAGGTATTCCACCAGCCATATCATAATTTTGGAACACCTTCATAACTGAATCAGTCAACAGGATTTAATTTACCGGTCTGCGTATCTATAACAAAACCATAGATAGAAACGTCTGACGGCATGAGAGGGTGGTTTTGCAGAATATCTACGGAAGAACGGACAGAGTCTTCTACCTGATCAAATCCTGTCAGCCAGTGATATAGGTCGATTCCGTTATAGGTTATGCCGGATATAGCAGCCGGAGAAATGCCACGTTCGGTCAAATGCCGGATCAGTGTTTTAGATTCCATGCCGCAGACACCACAGTCCGTATGGCCGATAACCATAATTTCTTCAACCCCTAGCTCAAGTACGGCAATCAGAAGGCTCCGTACGGAAGTTTCAAAAGGATCGGAAATCATGCCGCCGGCATTTTTAATCATTTTAACGTTTCCACCCCGTAGTCCTAAGGCTGCCGGAAGAAGTTCCGTAAGCCGTGTATCCATACAAGTGAGGATTGCCAGCTTTTTAGATGGGTATTTACCGGTCTGATAGGGAATGTAGGATTTGTTTGCAAAGAAGGCCTGGTTATGTTCCAAAATTTTTTCTATCATAATATCCTCCCTGTAATCTTTTAATAATTATAAACGGCTATCCTTAAAAGAATAACGTGATAATCTTAATGGATATTTATGTTTGAATAAAAAACTGGCGTCTACCGGACGCCAGGATATTAGGAAATCTAAGGAACAAAACGATATCCCAGTCCCCGGACTGTAAGGATATGCACCGGATTCTGCCGGTCCGCTTCGATTTTGCCGCGCAGGCGGTTGATATATACCATAATAGCGTTATCATCGACTGCTATGCTGGTACCCCAAACGTGCTCGTAAATCATGTCTTTGGAAAATACCTGATTCGGATGTTTCATAAAAAGGAGCATCAAGCTGCTTTCCTTGGCGGAAAGGATGATTTCGTTCTCTCCGTTATAAAAACGCATGGTGGAAATATGATAGGTAAAAGGCCCGCATTCCAGAATATCGGAATGACCTAATATCAGGTTCTTATTACGGCGAATCAGAGCCTTTACCTTAGCCCCCAGTACTAACGGGCGAAATGGCTTAGTTATGTAATCATCAGCGCCAAGAGAGAGACCATAAAGGGAATCATAATCCTCGTTCCTGCCGCTGATGATTATGACAGGAGTTTGGATTCTCTGGTTCCTGAGCCGCTTTACGACTTCAAATCCGTCCATATCGTTCAACATAATATCCATCAATATAATATCATAGCTGTGATTTTGCAATAGATTAAGCGCGGCCAGGCCGCTGTTCGCAATCGTAGGTTCCAAATCATTACTGCGCATTACCTTTTCCAATAATTTACAAACGGATAAATCATCATCTACAATTAACACTTTATCCAACAGGTGGCCTCCCTTAAGGTTTATTCGATGATTCGAGTATACGTTATCAAAACATTATAATATTATAGGAGCGATAAGTCAATATTCATGAAAAAATTAAGACATTTTGGAAAACAGCTAATTGAAAACAATATAAACAAAAAGCGGATTTATTTTTTGGTTGCGCTTCTATCGTTTGCGATTCTTTTGGCGTTTTTCTATATGGGGGTGGGGGTGTGGAATGAGTATACGAATGCAATTATGGATAACCAAAAACAACAGTTGCTGGTGACGAGCAGATCCTTGGCCAAAAGCCTGGAGGCATCTTTAAAAGCGTACCAAACAGATCTGCAATTTCTGGTCTCCTTAACTTTGGAAAAAGAAAGGTCGGAGAGCAATCAGCAGCTAATCGAACAGCTGGAACTAGATTATATGGTCGTCAAGCCTGAAGTCTATAGCTTGTTGTGGGAAGATGAGAATGGGAATACCATAGAAAGCTCCCGTGACATGGAAATAACGCAGATCTATTCGGAAACAGAATTTGAAAAAGGGAATAAGCTTGAACAGGTACGATTATCGGATGGAGACATTTATTTGTTTTTGAAGCAGGAACTTGATGACGGAGGATCCTTTTGTATTGTCATTGATTCCGCAATGTATTATAACGAACTGATATCGGATATCCGTGTAGGGAGCAATGGCTATATTGTAGTAAAGGATTCGAAAGGAACAATACTCATGCATCCTCAGGAAGCGCAGTGGGGAATTGATGTTATTGAAGGACGGCAGGATATATATCCGGATTTAGACCTGTCCAGCTTAGAGCAGCTGATTGAGGAACAGCTGCGGGGAGAAGAGGGAATTTCAGAATACTATTCCTATTGGTGGATGCAGCCGGATCTGCCAAGAGTACGGAAAATTGCTGCCTATGTACCGGTAACAATTGAGAATGACTTTCTCGTGGTTAGTGCGGTGATGGATTATGATGATGTCTACATCCCTGTGGCAGAAGGATTCTTTAAGCTTTTATTGGTATTTTCCGGTGTGCTGCTTTTGTTCCTTTTGTTAGCGCTGACGCTTGGCTGGCTGCTTTTACAAAAGAAGAAAAATACGGAAGAAATTCTATATCTGCGGGAGTTGAATGGAGTGTTGGAAGAAATGCGCCATAGTGAAGAACGGGTGGCACACCAACAGAGACTTCAGGTTATGGGAACCATGACGGGAGGAATCGCCCATGAGTTTAACAATCTGCTGACACCGATCATGGGATATGCGGATCTGATGCTGGCGGAATTGCCGGAAGGCTCGGAGTTATATGACAATGCGGAAGAAATTTATGAGGCATCGGCGAAGGCAAAGGATATCATCCAGCAGCTTTCTTCCCTGAGCAGGAAGAATATGGAGACGGTCTATAGGAATCTCCCTGTCAGAGGTATGATTACAAGAGGCATCAAAATGATGAAATCGATATGTCCGTCTCATATCGATTTGAGGGAAGATTTGGATTTCAGAGATGAAAGCATTTTAGGAAATGAAACCCAAATGAATCAGGTCTTTTTAAATATATGTGTAAATGCCATCCAAGCAATCCAGCATAACCAGGGAGTGATATCTGTGACGGGAGTGGTAGTTGGCAAAGAGGAGGTACGTCCTTTCCCTGTCAGTGATATTCCGGATACCTGGAACCGATATATCAAGATCGATATCAGGGATAATGGCTGCGGAATGAGTCCCGATATCCTGAAACAGATTTTCTCCCCCTTTTTCACGACGAAAACGCACGACCAGGGTACAGGCTTAGGGCTTGCCCTGGTAGAACAAATCATACAATCCCACAGAGGTTATATTTTTGCGGAAAGTGAAGTCGGAAAAGGCAGCGTTTTTCATATTTATCTGCCGGTCAATGAAAAAACGGAGTGGGAAATAGATTCTTTGCCTAAAATGCAGAAGCAGAAACTAAAGCTTTTGATAGCAGATGACAATGCAAAGATATTGCAGCTTTTGAAAAAGAGTTTCAAAAGGCTGGATGTGCAGATTGTGACATGTATGAATCAAGAAGAGGCTTTAAATCTGCTAAGACAGCAGTCCTTTAACGTATTGGTAATGGATGTTAACCTGGCAGATGTAAGCGGTATTGATTTTTGCATGGCGATACAAGGACAATATCCCCAAATGCAGAAAATCATCATGGTAGATTTGATTACAAAAGAAATTATCGAAGCAAAACAAAAAGGAATTATTGACGACTATATTGAAAGGCCGGTTTCTGATATTACGTTATTGGAAAAAATAAAAAAGCGAAACAGCTGAGTTTGATTGCTCCAGTTTTCATTCGTTTGGCATCTGACTCAACCGCTTTTGCAGTAACAACGAAACGGTTGAGTCAGATGTCCATTAAAGGTTCCAGTAAACTTTCAGAGCGTTTCCGATAAAGGCCGAAGCTCCGTTACCATACTTCCGATCGGTTGTTTCAATAACGGTCGGATTGGATAAATAGCCATTGGCTATCAGTCCCCAGTAATTTTCCCCCAAGTCTATGGCGTTTGAATAGGCTTCTCCGATGGCCACTAATTCCCCTACCATTTGCTTGATTTCCCTGGAAGATACGTCTTTGCTCAAATCCGCTGTAAGCCGCCGCATCCATTCGTCTGACTTGTCAACATAGCTGCTTACTCCATCTTTCATGGAGTTCATCTGCTCCATGATTTCCGGGAATCTCGCAAGATTATTTTTGGCTGCCTCGGTGAACTTTTCGATACTCCCGTATTGCTTAACCGCCATTTGTGCAAATTCAGACTTTAAGGGGCTATCGGATTTTAACGTTTCCAGCACCTTCCTGAACTCCTCCAAATCCCCGCCATATCGGGCGATTTCATCGGTATGGCTTGTAATAAACTCCTCTAAGACATTGGTATACTCATGAATATCAAATTCTTTGAAACTCACGCATTCTTCTCCTTTTATAAGTTTATCCAGCAGGTACAACAGATCGTTAAGCCTATCGCGCTTTGCCTGTATCAGCTTCCTTTGGGTGACAAATGCATTGTTTTTATCGTAGGCTGGATTTAGCATGATCGCCCGTATGTCTTTCAATGGGAAATCCAATTCCCTGAAAAACAATATTTGCTGCAAGACTTGTAAAGCGTTATCATCATACATTCTATATCCGGCTTCGGTCACTTTGCTCGGCTTAAACAAGCCAATTTCATCATAGTAATGCAAAGTCCGAACACTGATTCCCGTTAGCTCGGATACCTGTTTTACTGTCCGCATGGAATTCCCTCCTGGTATGCCTGTTTTAGAGATACGGCATAATTTATCTCTACCTCTACCATACATTATAACGCAGCGTGAGAGTCAACACTTTTTTATTTTTTTCCATACATTATTTATCAAACACCGGGTATCCAAATAAAGAATTAAGTCTGAATTTCCACCCGGCTCCCGCCGCTCTTTTCTTTGGCTACAATCACTTGTTTTTCGATTCGTTCTTTTAGCTCCGAAACATGGGAAATAATGCCGATTAGTAAATTGCTTTCGGCGAGGCTGTTTAATACCTTTATGGCTTGTATAAGTGTCTCTTCATCCAGAGAACCGAAGCCTTCATCCACAAACATAGTATCCAGGCGGATTCCGCCGGAGGTGGACTGAATTTCATCGGACAGGCCAAGGGCGAGAGAGAGGGAAGCCATGAAGGACTCGCCGCCGGACAGGGTTTTCACGCTTCGTTCCGTGGCATTGTAATGGTCAATAACATTTAAATCCAGCCCGCATTGGCTCTTCTTATCACTGGCAACGGCGCTTCGGATCAGTTCGTATTGCCCATTTGACATCATCAGAAGACGCAGATTAGCGCGGCGGATGATGCGGTCAAAGTAGAAGGCCTGGACATAGGTTTCCAGCATCAGTTTTTCCTTGCCGGAAAGATTGCCGTTAGCAGTATCGGATAAGGATTTCATCCAGTTCAAACGTTCTTCCACCTGAAGCATGGTGCTTTGCTGCTTTTTTATATGGTTTACAGCATCCTGATTTTTACTTAGGCGGGTAGTGGCTGTAAGCAATTCATTATTGACCTGTTCCTTGTGGTTCATAAGCTCGTCCCGTATATCGGACAATTGCCCGATATTAATTTCGGCAGTTTTCTGCAGCTGACCGGTTAGCGCGGTGATTTTGGCTTCCAGCTCCTTGCAGCGGGTGGTTTGTGCATCCAGTGTTTCTTTGCTTTTATCAATGGCAAGCAAAATACCAGCTTTATCCTTCTCAAGTGTAAGCAGTTGTTTTTCGGCCGTTTCTTTATCCGGGAAAGTGAGCGCAGATAAGAGCTTTTGTTTGTTTTCCACTAAGGCATTTTGATTCATCTGCTGTTCTGTGATGTGGATTTTTAGGGAGGACAGCGCAGACTGTTCCTCCTCAAGCTTCTTTTCCAAGAGAGGAATGGATGCATTCAGTTCTTCTTTTCTCCGTTCTTTTTTTCGTTCGGAGGAGAGCAGCGGCAGAATTTCCGCAAGCTGCAGCCGGACTTTCGCAAGCTCCTCTGCCAGAAGCGCGGCAAAATGATCTGGAACATATTCCAGCTGCAGGGATAGGGCGCTTTTTATCAATTCTTTTAATTGGCTTTCTGCCTTCCCGCTGAAGTTGGCGGCTGTTTCACTTGCTTTAGCACTTGCTGCTTGTGCCTGAGCGGCGGCGGCTTTTGCTTCTTTTACTGTTTTTTCATCCGGAGCTTCTGCCGGGCATTCGGCAGGTGCCGGATGGATCAATGAGCCGCAGACGGGGCAGGGTTCACCATTTCTTAAGCCGGAGGCAAGAATGCCGGCTTGGGCGTCGAGGAAAGCATGGTTCTTAGAGGTATAATCGGTATCGGCAAGCTGCGCCTGTTCTCTGGCATTCAAATAGGCCTTCCGGGCGTCTTCCAATGCCGTCTGTCCGAGCAGGTATGCTGTATGTAATTCCTGCAGGTTCTGAATGTGTTCTAATCGGTCTTCCTGCGTCTTTCTCTCGCCTTGCAGCCGTATCACATTAGCCGAAGTATTGGTAAGTGTGAGAAGCTCGTCTTTTTCCCTCCAAAGCAAATTTCTTGTATAGAGCAGACTTTCTTCAAGCTGCTGCCGGCGGGCTTGGTTTTTCTCCAATGCTATTGTGGTATCCTTTATGGTTTTAAGCAGCAGCTCCAGTTCGTCGTAACAGGGCAGCTTATCTTTTAACCGAATGATTTCGCCGGTGATTTTCTCGGCCTCAGGCCGGCGGTCATTTGCCGTCTGATAGATCCTGATAAGTTCCGGAATCAGCCGCTGGGCTTCCGCAAGTAAGGCGGTAGAAGAGAATAGTTCTTCACGCAGGGCGGACTGCTGCCGGAAGCAGTGGATCTCTGCATTGACCTTCTCCAGCTCCTTATCCATTTCTGCCAGGCTTGTTCTGAACCCAGCGCACTTTATCTCGTCCTGCTTCAGGAGCTCGTCAAGCAGCGCCAGTGTATCCGACAGCGGAAGCTTTCCCTTTTGCGCATTGGAAAGCTTGTTTCTTAGAATATCGTCCTCTGCACAGGCAGTGCCTTTTATATATTGCTCAATACTTTTTCTCAAATCCTCGTATTCATATCGGAGGGTGTTTGTATTCTCTTTCAGCTTGTTCTGCAAGCGTTGGTATACATCGGTTTGAAAAATTTGCCGGAATATGGTTTTTCGTTCATCCGTAGTGGCAACGAGTAATTTCAGAAAATCACCTTGCGCAAGCATGGAAATTTGTGTAAACTGTGCCCGGTCAATTCCCATTAGGACCTGGATTTCTTCCGTCACTGCCCGGCTGCCGGAGAGGATGGATCCGTCCGGACGTATAAGAGCCGCATCCGGGGCCTGCCTCATAAAACCGCTGCCACGCTTTTTAGGCCGCTGGTATTCCGGATTACGGCAGATGGTATATTTCTTATCATGGTAGAGAAATTGCATTTCCACATAGGTATCCGTCTCGTCTTTCGCATACTTGCTGCGCAGCATGGATGACTCGCGGGTTTCTCCGCTTGGTTCGCCATAGAGGGCAAATGTGATGGCGTCAAATATCGTGGTTTTTCCTGCTCCGGTGTCTCCGGTAATGAGATAGATCCCGTTTGTGCCTAACCGGTCAAGTGCAAGCTCTACTTTACCTGCATAGGGGCCAAACGCGGAAATAGTCAGTTTGATTGGTCTCATCCCATGCCCTCCCATACCTTATCCATCACTTCGCCGAGATAGGATTTCTGCTTCTCGGATAAGTCCTGTTGATTCTGCTCCTTGTAAAAGGTTTCAAATAATTCCATCGGTGTGAGCCGGCTTGTGTCAATGCTGACGGAAAAGTCAGATTCCGAGCGGGTCCGGCTGTTATCGTAATCCAGGCGCATCAGGTGAGGGTAAAAGATCCGCAGCTTATTAAGCGCATCCGATTGATCTTCTTCGTCCGTGAGTGTTATATGGTAATAGTCCTCTAAAGGCGAATTCCCATAGAAGTCTTTAGCAGTTACCTCCAGATATGTACCTCGAATTTCCCGCATGTCCCGCAGGGGGATCAGCGGAATTTCCTGTAT
>Ga0154000_1000268_pt1 | contig 14501 bp, 17 predicted proteins | sample TSNC084MetaG_FD_104674 | JGI IMG/M metagenome (GOLD analysis project Ga0154000, IMG submission 104674) | Attine ant fungus gardens microbial communities from North Carolina, USA - TSNC084 MetaG | ecosystem: Host-associated > Fungi > Mycelium > Unclassified | place: USA: North Carolina, Lumber... | reverse complement strand
TAAAGTTACTCAGGAGATACCATTCAATAGCAAGGCAATATTATGTAATAACTAATGAATTTTGGAAAGGGTAAGGAAATTATGGGAAAGTAATAATGGTGTTATGTAAGAGTACAAGCGTGATACATTTGTATTGTCAGCATACCTTATAAACATAGGAATAACAGGTATTAAGTGTCATAACTTGGCAAAACAGCTAAGTCATTTTTTATTTTTCTTTTTGTTCTATTTTGTTTTATTTAGTTAGATTATTACTAAGGTGGAGTGTGGGAAAATATTATGTAACAGTTACAGAGTCACAAAGCATGATATTAATTACATATTTTTGGTCATATCACATGTCACATGTCACAGTAACAACATATGATGAGGTAGACACATGACAGAAATAACATAAGAACCATGGGAAGATGTTGTACAGCTATCATAGTAAAATGTATAAGTAGTGTACAAAATCAAATAAGAACTCTATTGAGTTCTCCTTGTTAACTCAGACTTGGAGTAGATTTAAGTCACCTTGGCTAAAGTCTTACACTAAGAGATCTAGACCTAGACTATCTATTATTGTGGTTAAGTCAGCTGTATGCTGGAAGTGGTGAAAGAAGGTGGGATCCTAGTTGTTATCTCTGATATTGAAGTTACTTGTCATTAGAGCAATACTATTGAGGTTAAACATGACATCCTGCAGTGCATATATAGCTTGTTGTTAGTTGTCTGAGTATACATTGAGAATGTATTTGAGGTCTCTTTCTTGTTGAAATAATAGGATGTTGATATCTCAATAGTCAAGTATATCATTTCTAAAGGTGAATCATAGATGGTAGATTCTTCTATTAATATAAGTGACTACTTGAGGAATGTCATTGGGGTCATTTTTGTTATGGGCAAAGTGTCTATTCTGGGTAATGAGGTGCTCTATATGGTGGATTACCTTCAGTGTTAGTATAGCTTAGAAAACACTGTATTAAATATCTTAGAGGTTCTTGGATAAAGATAATATTGGTATTTGCTTTTCTTGTTTCTAAAATAATATCAGTGAGAATTTTGTTTTTTTTTACATTCTGTGAATATATAGTTAGTTCTTGACAAATCATAATTTATCATAATTTATGGCTGTTTATAGCTAGACAAGTTAAGTTAGCTTTGATTTCTTAGGCCTTCTGTGATTTCTTGGTGTACTATTCTTGATTAAATTGATGCTTTTAAAACAGGCATTTGTTATTATCAGCCATGTGATCTCCTTTACAATTGACACATTTAAAGATGTGTAGACAAGGTTTCCCTGGTTTGGTTTCAAGTCTAAGGAGGTTAGTTTTTGGATTAGCTTTGCAACACCAGGTCATATTCCTATGATGCTCCAGTTTGTGAGGGCCTCTACACTTTTGGCATTTTGAGCTGTGAGCTCTGCATGAAAAGATAGAATGGCCTCATTTCCAACAGTTGTGGCACTGTGGTACTCCAGGGTTCATATTAGTGCCCCTGATAGTGGCAATGTCATCTGTAATTGAATGAGTGATTAATGAGAAGCTTAGCTTTAGCACCATTCTGGGAATCCCAGATGTCTATCCAGATAATAGCCATATCCAATTTAGGGGATGCCTTGATGACTCTTGGTTTGGATGCTAGGGAGATAGTTTCAAAAATGTCTGCACTAGCTATGAAATTGATGATGTCCTCGCTAGTGAGTCTGTTGCCGTTAGGTTGTATGTAGGGGATTCTTGTGATTTTGAGATACGACTTAGATTGAGGGAGGCGTGGGGTTAAGACCTCATCATTGTTGATGCCATCAATGGATTTGATGTATCGTTCGATTAGAGTTAAATCACTAGGGGCAGGTACGTTGTTGGTTGCAATTGATAAGCCTCCTGGGCAGGGTTGGATGTATTCGGCACGCGTGCTTGATTTGATGTTTTTAAGAAGGTTGTTGATAAGGTGGACATGAGAACTCGCATCTGTCATGATTGTTTCAGCGTGTTTGTCAAGGAGAGGAACAATGGCCTGTTTTCTAGAGGGGCCTTTGGTAGTGATTTGGATTTTTTGGTTCTTTGAGCGGGTTTATCGAACGCTGCATTGTGGATTTCCATAATCTTCTTGTTAGGTAGAGTTGGGAATGCTTCTTTGATTTGAAGAATATTCGCCGCAGCAGATGCAACCTGTGCGAATGATTTAGTCGGAGTAGGGTTGGTTTTACCTTTATGAGAGGTTCCGGTGTTATGGTGTTTCGATCTTTCGAGTTGTGCCTTTGAAAGCCGGGGGGGAGAGGGGGGGGGAACCTTCCTTATAGTGTTGCGGTTAGAGGACGCAGGTGGGGGGGGACTGTTGTTGATGAATTGAGATGTGATCTTCTTTCGGAATGATATCATATCGGCAGTATTTAACTTGTCCCATCCCGATTCGAAGACGGCGGAGACGAAAGACCATGCGGCTTCACCGAAGAGTTCCAGTTGTGGGATATTATTTCCATTGTTCCTCTGTCTGAGGAACGTCGCCATGTGTGAGAGGGAGCAAGCGATGTTGCGAACATCGTTCTGAAGGAATTCATTAGTGCCGAAGATGGACGTGGCACTGAAGTCTCCATCCCATAGACTAGGGTCGGCAGGAGCGTTAGCGCTGTAGGGGTTGGCAGTCGGGGGGGGTTGGTTGAAACGAGGTTTCAGCGTGTGGTGGAGTGGGGATAGTTGTCGCCACATTGTAATTGTATGCCGGCGCTAAGGCTACAGTCGGCTTGTCCAGGCCAGGACCAGGGGGTCCTTCTTGGGAGGGGATGGGGTCGTTGTCTTCGACCTCCATATTGTTTTGAGAGGCAACTCTCTCGGCGTAATCCATCTCTGAAGGGATGAATCCATGGGGGACAGAGGAGGACTGCGAGTCCCTTCCATGTCAGGTCTCGATAGTGGGTCTACCTTGGTGTATGTTAACCGCAGTGTCAGCAGGTCTTTCGGTGTAGATGTTGAGGGGGTTTGTGTTGGAGCGTTGCGTACTAAGACTTAGAGGGAATGCAGACATTGTATTCGCTAGGTTACTCTCGGGTGCTACCATTGAAGATGGTGGTCTGGGTAAAAGAAGCGATGGCAAAGGAGATAGTAAAGGGTATGCTACTCAGAAAAAATAGAATAAAGTTAGTGTAGAATAGTATTAACTTTTAAAGACAATGGTAGCGGCGAGGTTCGAACTCGCGCGGACTTGCGTCCACTGGGAATCAAGAAGAACTTAAATCCAGCGCCTTAGACCAACTCGGCCACGCTACCCTGTAGATACATTGGTATATAATGCATATTGCCCTTAGGAAGGGAGGATGAAAAAGGTGGAGATGAAAGTCTATTTCATTTCCTATCTCTTCATCGAGTCTTGATCACACTTCCAAACTTTCCTGACAGCTTCAAGACTATCTCCCGAAAATCCAGATATCTTACGAGCATTTTCAATTAAATTGTAAGTCACGAAATCTCAGACTGACCATTGAGCACACCTTGACATCCCTGACATTGTTGGTCGAAATTCTGATCATTATCGGAGAGCATCAATGAATTCTTTCAAGGCACGTGGCCTGCCGAATTTTCGCTTGCGCACACGCCGTCCCTACCAATTTCCTCCAAATATCACCTTAGACATTCCCAGGTGTCTTATTATATCACACAATCATTCCTAAATAACTGACATGTTCTAGCAGATGCTGGGTTTACTGCGTAGTTCTACGCACCCGATAGTTGGCCAGTCTTTGGTATTTACATCCCTAGCTTGCCAACCCAGACATACGAGATATGTATCACCTCCACTTTCCTTGAAGCGCATATTAGCACCACTGAACTCGCGGAATTTGAATCTTGGTTCGATATTCTCTCGCAATCCCGCTCCTTCGCCATCCCCATTGATCGTAGCTTATATGACTCGTCTTGAAGCTGAGGCCAATGTTCAGCCACAAGACGTAGAAAAGCAACTTGCTTTGTTTCGTGCACTCATGGAAACCAAACTCAAGACTTCGTATGAGTTGGTCATCAACCAATGGGAATAAGTGTGTAAATTCGTAGGTTGCAGGAATTCGTGTTGTGAACAACTACGTTGATTTGCCTATTCTGGGTAAAAGACCCCTCTTCCGCCATTACTCTACTCACAAGAAGCATTCAAAGTATACTTAAGTTGCTTGATGCAGACCAGCCAACTGATCACCACTATGAATGTCGCCGTATTGAGACGAGCTTATTGGCTGCTCACCCTCTTGCAAGTGGTGAACCTTCTGTGGGCATTGATGATACAATCGCAACATCTGTGGAAGCTGCCAGCCAACCTGGCTCTGAAGCAACTGTACCGATGATATCTGTACTTTCAACTGCACCCTCAGTGTCCAAGCAAGCTGAAATTCCTCTAGTCAGCAAATTGCTCAATCTTTATTGTCTGGTCAACCGAGAGCATCTGTATCCAGTCTTTCCGACAATATCTCACCTTTCACCAAGCTCAAAGGCTTTTCTTTGACTCCAGAAAGTTCAGTAGGAAGCCCAATTCAAGTATTTATTCTTGAAAGTCTGTTTCGTTTCCTATCTCCTCATCGAGTTATATTCGGTCTGACTCCTGTCACTAGGAAAAGGTCCTTGGATGCCACGTCTCATTCGGTTTATTGCTTTAGTTATCGCTGGTTCCTTCTGTGAGTTGTAATGATATTGACCTACCCAATGGAGGAGTGACCTGATTGGTTCGTTTCGTTCCAGTCCTCCTTGTTCTTCTATCTGTTCTTCGAGAACACTATCTTCGAAAACACATGAAAGCTGGTCCTCGTCAAAATGAGTTTGAACCTACAGAAGGAAAAATCGTTAATTCAGTGATGTTCATGGGGTGGATGAGGCGAAGGAGGTATGTTATATTATTCTTAGGCTCCATTCTAGACAGCTGCATTGCATTCGGATCTGACGATAGGAAATACAAGACATCGTCGCCTTCTTGAAAGACCCTACTGCGTTCGTGTCCCTTGGTAGTAAACTCCCGAATGGTGTACTCCTCACTGGGTCTGTCAAATGAGGATTGCCGTTGTGTGTGTCAATTGATCGTACTTCTTTTTTCTTCAGGCCCCCTGGCACCGGTAAAATCATGCTTGCTGGAGCAGTTGCCGGAGAAGCTGATGTTCCATTCTTCCATGCCTCAGGGTAACTTTACTTGTAACACCTCCAGAAAAGTGATTTAAGGACCTCTACATCCGAATTTGAGGAAGTGTTCGTAGGTGCAGGTGCAAAGAGAGTTTGTGATCTCTTTACAGCTGCTCGTAAGAAGGAACCGGCAATCATCTTCATTGATGAACGGGATGCTGTAGGCGGAAAGAGAAGCAACAGGGACCAGTATATGAAACAAACACTTAATCAACTTCTCGTTGAAATGGATGGATTCCAGCCAAATGAAAGTATCATTGTGATGGCTGCGACTAATTTCCTAAAATCGCTTGATCAGTAAGACTACCATCTGCCATTGTTTTTGAGGAGCTTGTAACATTGTGACAGAGCATTAGTAAGGCCGGGTCGCGTTGATCAAACTGTTGCTGTACCACTCCCCGACATCAGAGGTCGTGTTCAGATCCTCCGCCCCCACATGCACGGAGTAACAATCAGCAAAGGTTAATCCTGTATCACGGCTTTACCTCCAACGGACTGACAACCTATCAGACATTGATCCCACAAGAGGGACACCGGGATTTTCCGGGGCCGATTTGGCCAACATGGTTCTGTGAATTGTTCTGAATCAGTTTCCGATGCAATAATCTAGTCAAGTCTTGTTGCGATACAGGCTTCGAAGGAACGTGCGAAAGAAATAGACCTAGAACATTTGAGTGGGCCGGGGCCAAGTCCAATGACAAAGGGTCAGCGGAACGTATCAGTTCATTTGCACCCTTGGGATCGGATCATCATGGGAGCAGAAAGTCAATCCATCGACCAGAAAGAAAAGCTGGCCATGGCGTATCATGAAGTGCGGGTTCTAAACTAGCTAGTCCAAGCACTGCTAACTGTGTGAGTCTTCAGGGTGGACATGCCCTAGTCGCCTTGTACATCGACATTGCATAAAGTCACTTGTGTCCCTCGTGGCCATGCCCTGGGTTATGTATGCATCTCGTTGGGTGACGTTGAAATGTTATTGACAAAAGAATACTTTACAGACTTCCCAGCTTCCTGTAAATAACCGCACGTCTATCAGCTTTAAAGAACACCTGGCTGTTATTGATGTTGCAATGGGAGGTCGAGTAGCTGAGAAAATCGGTATGTCAAGACTATTCTCTGAAGATCCTTTACTGAATATCTCCTTTTTAGTCTATGGGCGCGACAACGTGTCAAGCGGTGCCAGTTCAGACATGATAATTGCAATTCAGACCGCTTCCGCGATGGTCAAAGTATGTGTAGCCCACTTCAGGAACTCAGGTCTTCGTATCCGATTTCCCAGCGATAGGGTTTTTCCAAGCGTGGTCCAGGATTTAATGACAACTAGGCTGAAAGAATTAGTCAAAAACGTCAAGAGGAAATAGTTTCAACGTGAGTAGCAATACACTTTTATTTACGAGTGAGAACTGACAGTGTCATGTGTTTTGCAAGACTGGTTCGAGGAGGTGAAAGTCGGGAGATGGATATTTTGCCTACCCGGTTAGATGAACTGCATTGGGCCTATTGTCATATGAGGAAATAATCTATTGATTGGTGTTTTCCTATCAGCTTGCACATGCCCTAGTTGAACATGAGACTTTAAATGCAGATGAAGTTCGTAAAGTCATCAAAGGCAAACCAAGCCGTGATATTTCACAAGTCTTGGAAGACAACAGGTTTACCTGCAGAGCCTCTTGTTCAGTCAGTGAGATCTACTAGCTTATGACCAGTTCGAGTTATATTGACGTCATAGAACCCAGTGCAGCTAGCATCGCCTAATTATGTGGAGAAATCAGATACGAATGCATGAGAGAATGCACATGAGTCACAGATAAATATTAATTACATTAATATGACAAATATATGTAATGATTGAGATGATATAATCTACACCTAGAATGAAAGGTACTGAATGGTATATAAGGACTGTAGAATATTGTGCAAAGTTAATACTAATCCTAGTGAATTTTTCTAATGCCCCATCTTTAAGGTAAGGCCTAGAGTATATCCACTGTATCGGAGTGAACCACTGCCCTTTCCATTTCATCTGATGTCTTTTTATTCCAGACCCTTCTTACACTCCTCCTAGTCTAGTATACCCTCAGTGTCAAGTTATAAGTGGAGTTTAGTGTGAATTGGTAGGTTTTCTCTTGTGGCAGGGGTTTGGTAAAGAGATCAGCAACATTGTTGGAAGAGTGCCACAAATTCTCGAGCTCAGTGTTTGAGTTATGAAAATGTATATTTGACCAGAATGAGACTAAAGTCCTAATGACCTTTGGTAAACATTATATATACTACTTGAATCTCCCTTATGACCTTCCTGAGGCACTTCATCATGTTGAATGGTATATCTCAAGACTGGCTCAGAACTCTCTCAATAGCCAGGACTGTCGTCAATTTAATTTTGTCTTCATTCCATCATGAGAAATTTTTTTTAGTCATCACAATAATTTTTCATATGGTATAAAAGTGTACTCACCATTTCACTGAAGTTTGACTTACTTTGTTCAGACTTCAGACGCCATCCTGTTGATTGTTGAGATTCATATGCACACATTTCTTCCCCTGCTTATACCTCTTCAAAGGTTATGGGTCCTGCCCTTAAAGCTAACATCAATATGTCTGACACTCTCCATTTTTCCAAACTAAATGGCTTCAACTATGACTTTTGGGCTACTAGCATGAAGTCTGCTCTTCAATCACGTTTTTTATGGCTCTATGTCAATGGTAAAGAAGATATGTCTACAGTTGTCAAATCTACCCCCTCTTTGGCTGATAGAACATCAAAGAAATATAAGAGTTGGAAAGAAGACCGAGAGTAGTACAAAACCTGGTTGTGAATGGATAGTATTGCCATGGGGTTACTGAATGGTTCTATTAATTCCACTCAGTTAGGTCATGTCACAAACTTATCTACTTCAAAGGAGATCTGGGATACTTTTCATTAGATCAATGTTAAAGACCAACAAAGCCTTAATGTTTATGCACTTGTGGAGAAAATCTGGAGCATAAATTGGGATAGTGTTACTCCTATGCCTAACTACATTAGAAGGATGATTGATATTCATTGTCAAATTGTCAAAGGAAAGGGTACTATGGATGATATGATGCTTGCCTATGCTATTTGTTGCTCACTTCCTAACAACAATGTTGAGTGGAATGTTCTCAAAATGTCTCTTATCAAAAAAGGATCAAGCCTCACCTTGTCTCAAGCAACAATGAGCTTGAATAGCCTATATAATTGTATAACTCAAAACAAAAGAAAGACTGAGCACTTGGCACTAGTTACTAAGTCACAGAGAGCTTCAAATCATAGTAACACTGCTGGGAAGAAGAAAAAATCTAAGAAGAAGACCCCTAACCCAAAACCTGATGATATATGTTGCACCTGTGGTCAAAAAGGTCATTAGAGTCCAATGTGTCCTCAAAAAGAAAAGAAAGGTAGTTCAAGTAGAGGCAGTAGAGACAGATTAGCAAATCTGGCTGTAAAGTCATCTCAATCAGTGGGAAATAACAGAGAATGTGGAATGGTATGGATAGTGATGAATAATACTGGCTTGGGTTTACAAGGCCTCCTTCTTAATAGTAGGGCATCGTCTCTTATGTTCTCAGAATGTGATTATTTCATTAGCTATACTAAGACCCATAATGGTCAGTCTGTGACTGTTGGTGGTCTTAATCACACATCTGTTGTTAGCTATGGATCAGTCTTCTTTTGTGCCAAGCTTCTATCTGGTCAAATCACTCTGGTTATACTTTGAAATGTTCTACATATCTCTTCCCTAGGTGCAAATCTAGTTAGCTTAGATGTTTTATAACATGAAGGTGCCTCCTACTCTAGTTAAGGTGACAGAATTGTCATTTCAATAAGTGATCAAGAATTACTCCATGTTGTCCTCAAGAACACTGGTGGTTTCCTATACTTCATCAATTGTGCTGAAGATACTAATTGTGCTATATTTTGTGTTCATGAAGGATGAATGAGACTCTGGCATCATTGAATGGGATATATTGGTCCTAGAATAATTGATTTGATGGGATGGAAAGGCTTCATCAATGGACTTGATCTCAAGGTACCTAATGATTATGATCATATTTGTACTAGATATGCTCATAGGAAATCTCACCAAAAACTAATGCCAGGCACTAGCGAGACAAAGTATAGCAAGATAGAATTAGTTGTTATAGATTTAACAGGTCCAATATCAGTACCTATCTGGGATAGCTATGTCTATGCTCTTGTTGTTGTTGAAGTCAATTGCTAATATTCTGTTGGACATCTCTTGAAGTCAAAGGAGAAAGCCAGAGGTGCTATCAGGGATGTAATCACTATGTTGGAACATTAGTCTGGGCTTAAGGTTAAGAAGTTGCAAAGCGACAATGGTTTGGAGTTTATTAATTCTACTATGAACAAGTTTTGTCAGTGCTGTTATGCCACAAGCAAATTCTTCACAGAAGATAACATTTGATATACTTTATACCAATGGATTCCTAATTAGAATTTGCTCTAGAACTCTTTTTATATCCTCAGAATGTAATATGATATAATGAAGATATTAAGCAGGTGATAATCGACCTAGAGCTTGTGTTGAGACCTCAAGAGACAACTAGGATGAGCTGGCATTGGGTTATGAAGAAAGTTACTAAGGGGCTATGCTCTAGATCTACCTTTGAATAGACTAACTCAGAAAGATAGCAGACTTGTACTCTAGAACCAGCACTACTCAGACAACAAACTTAAACTAATAGACTTTGTGCTTGTAAATAAGCATCATGGCATCAGCTTAGGTATATTTAGATAAATGGCATCTAGGATGCAACTTAGAAAACTCAGACAATGATTGGGGCTTACTAATGATTAACAAGTAACTAAGGAGTGGCTAATTACAAGACAACATTAAGCAAAAGCATGAGGAAGAAAGAGGAACATTCTAGAAAGAAATCTACTACAAAACATGTCATCTTTGATAGGAAGGACTTGGTAAGGGGATGCATCATCATAAAGAATATAAGGACTTAGCATGAGAAGTGATTGAGGGCAATCCAAAAGTAGTAATAGTTTCCCTTTTATCTCTTAATCACTTAAGTCTCAGGGCTTTATAATCATAATAATATAGTATCTAGAGTATAGTTGGATCAGAGAGAGAATCTCTTGACTTCTATCTTTATCTATACTGCTTCTGGAATCATGAATACAGATCTATTGAGAGTAAGAAGACTGGAACCAGGGGGATGTCTTAAGTAGAATACTGAATATACCTAGAACTCGATCTAGAGAGGAATAGCAGATGCAACTCGGGCAGGCTTTGGAGAGAACAGCAGGCTGGGAAAACTTGGCTAGGTACATACTTGGATTGCATCACACCCATAAGGTTCAGTGTTAGGGGTGCAGACAAGGGGGGAACTGAGTATGGAGAGTCTATGAGTGATCAACTAACTGTATTTTCCAGAAGAGCTTTTGTTATAGTGTATAAAGATTGACACCTTAGGAAGGTTATGTGATGACAATCTAAAGAGATCTTACACTCTTTTCATAATGATCAATATATATTTTACTAGAACTGTATATAATTCTACTTTTATTTATAACCTTTATCTTTGATTACCTTCCCTCGAACCTTTAGCATGCAATTGAGAGCTGGCACATCATTGTTTTGTTTGTCCCAGTGTGCAATTCTCTTTTGCACCCTTTCAGTGCAATGGTATTATTCATGAAACAATACTACCTTACCTTCCTCAGAAAAATGGTATTGCTGAAAGAGCTATTGCCATTATCTTTGAGATAGTCAGATGTATGTTGCATTATACTGGTTTGCACCTGAGATACTGGGAAGAAATATTCCTATATGCTATCCATATTCAGAGCTTATTACTCATCTCTGGGTTAGATTTCATAGTTCCCTATGAAGCCTAGACAGAACAAAAGCCAGATGTATCCTACTTATGAATTTTTGGATCAATTGGATAGGCCCATATACCAAAGCCAGTATGTCATAGAAAGCTACAGTCTCTGTTATGACCTTAAGGAATAACTCAGGTTGCAACACTCAAATAAAGACTTGAAGATAATATGAGAGTTGAGGAAGGAAGAGAATGATATAATTGGTAAAGTGTAAGGAATACAAGAGAGTATCTACTGTATATATACCTATGTACCATGTGCTAGGAATGAGGAGAGAGCAAGGCAGACATAAAGTCTGCTGAGTAAAGTACATGCTCCAACAATAAGGCACTAACTGAGCTACTGTACAACTAAGGAAATGTCAATAAAAGAAGTAGTCCATGTATAGAACACCTGGAGTCAATGAGGTTGATCATTACAATACTTTTGTCTCAGGGTTCATGTCCTCATGAACATTCTACAACCTTTCTTCTCTCATAGCATAGATAGCCACTGACTTTTTCTGTGGTCCCACAATATAGCCATCATCTGGTACTTCTGCTATAAACTATGGTTCATGGGGTGGTCCTCCTGCATATAGTGGTATTTTGAATCTCCTTTGTACTGTTTCTGAAATTTGTTTTGATTTGAGTAATCCTTTGATGATCCAGTTTCAATATCTGGAACTATTCTCTCCATTTCTGCTGATGGTATGGTATTCAGCAGATGGTAAAAAACAAATAACATTAGATAGAGCTTTGAATTGTTTTAAGAATATAATGAGATTGTCAACTTCTTCTGATAACTGTATGTTGGGATTTTCAGATACTAAGACCATTGATTTGTTACTTGATAATGTGGTTGTGGATCTGTCATTATGTAGAGGTGGAGATGGACATATAAATATGACTTCTTCTTCTTCATCTTTGTTGTCTTTAGGAGCTTTTGTTGGTCTGACTCTTGGAATAGATAGGAATTGATTGATATGAGCAAATGATTCTTGTAAACCTCAAATATAATTATTGATTGTTGAATGTCCTTGACCTTGGCATGTTGTAAGTTTGTTGACTAGGTTGCATTAGATACTATGAAATCATTGGGATAAGGTATCATATAGAATAAGCCTAAGTGTTTCTGCCACTTCATAGAACTATGTGGTAATGTCCATACAATATCCTTTTCTAGTGAGTAATGTGCCTGTTTCTGCATCTGCCATAGTGTTGTTAATGATGTTGGTGTCATATTCCAGAAATATGATAATTATGTAATTTATTTCTCCTAATAATTCTCCTAAAATTAATAATAGTAGGATAGCATAGTAGACTACTCTCCTCCTATTCTAGACTTCCTATAAGTACTGTGTAGTTACAGTGTAATTCCTCAGTCTGTAAATTAATGTTATCTGGTCCTAACGCTTCCTTGTTCACTCCGAATTCCTATTTCACCTCCCTAAGGACCTCTCCTCTGACGACTTCCCTCTACTCTGAAATATGTGACCATCTCATGACCGGAGACCGGGGCGCAACACATAAGTTGAAGCTAAGGTCATTCATTAAGTCATACTCTGCTCTAATGTCTTTCACTTGTCGCTGGAGTCTTCTTTTGAGGTTTATCCTACTACTAAGTAATATTCCTCTCTGACGTAGTACATTACTCCATTCTGGAGTGTGCTTTTATCTATTACTCTACTCCTTCATTCTTCAAAATTCTATCCTTGACAGTTGGCTATCCTGACTAATTCTTCTGCTTTTTCTTCAAGTTCTACTATAGCTTTAATAGCTTGGATAATATGATCCATTTTTGCTTGCCCAATCTTTGGTTTTGTTGTTACAACATATAATCTTGTTGTAGGTTTCTTGGTTCCAAGTGAGGGAGGCAGTAGTAGTAGAGGCATTGGTAGCAGCATTGGTGAAAAAGAACATGTTTGAGATGTTTCTCGATTACTAGTATGCATTTAAGATGTTGAAAAATGATTTTTAGCTCCCTCTTTTATAGATTTCATCTTGAAATCTGTGTCCAATAGTCTTGAATTGCCTCTTTGCATGTGGTAAATTTGCTTCTGCCATCTATTGGTTATGTTTATTTTTGTATCCTTTCCAGTGCACTAGAAACTGAGTGTCTCTTTCTTTTTTGCAATGTCCCTTAATTTTTTCTACTTTATATTTTTCTTCCTTGTTGATAATGTTAGGTAGTGGTGCTGGGTCCTTGTATTGGCTTGTAAACTCTGTCTTTTTGCAACATGTTAACAGGTCTTCATTGAAAACATTGTGTATGGCCCATCCTTTTAGAAGCTCTAGTCTGTATGCTTCCTATCTAATTTTCTCTTTGATTGTAAAAGGTCTGTATCTTTTCTGGTCTAGCTTCTTTGAGGGTCAGTTTGTTTGAATGTTCTTTGCCTCTAACCACACTTGTTCTCCTACTTTGAGATCTTGTAATTGTCATCTTCTCTTGTCATATTACCTTTTCATTGTGTCTTTTGTCCTTTCCATTGCCATCCTTGCTTCTTCTCTTGTTGTCTTTATCTTCTTTAGTAGTTCTTCCAAACTTGGTATCTCTGTTTCCACTGTTAAATTTCCTTTCCAAGGGTGTCTTCTATAGTTCACATAGAATAGGGTATGTCCTGTTGCTACATGTTTTTTGTTATTATACTGGAATTCTGCTATTGCTAGCTATTTTGTCCAATCATCTTGTCTGTAATTGATGTAGTGTCTTAGGAACACTTTGACTTCTTGATTGATTCTTTCTATTTGACCATCAGTTTGAGGATAGTAGGCCATTGATATTGCTCTTTTAGTTCCTAATGCTTTGCACAGTTCTCCCATGAATATTGATGAGAATTGGGGTCTTCTGTTACTGATGATCTTCTTTAGTATGCCATGTATTTTTCATATATCATCCCAATATATCCTTGCTATTTCACTTGAGGAGATTGAAGTTGTTGTAGTCATGAGTCTGATTATTTTGGAGAATCAATCCACAACTACCAAAATAGCATTTTTGTTTTCTGATCTTGGCAGGGGTCCTATGACATCAATGCTGATTTCTTTCCATGGTGTTTTTGGTGTGGGTAAGGGGTATAAAGATGCTGCTTTCTTCATGTGTTGCACCTTGTTCTATTGACATTCCTGGCATCCTTGAATGTATTTTTGTACATCATTGCATATTCTTAGCCACCAGTAGTTTCTCTTAATTAGTTCCATTATTCTGTGTTGTCCTGAATATCTGACATCTGGTGGATTATGGTTGTCACTGAGTATTTCATCTTGAAGTTATCTGTTTTTTAGTACATAAATCTTGCCATCTATGAGACAATTTCATCTTCTTCCCATGTTTGTCCATCTTTTTTTTTTAACTGTCTTATTACTTTTTGTTCTCTTATTTGTATTTTCTTGATCTGTGTTTGTATTCCTTCTTCTGCTACTTGTAAATGTTTTTGTCTGAGTAGTACAATAGGCATTCCGTCTTGTATTATCGTTCATTATACCCATAATTCTTCTTTGAGTATCTGT
>Ga0154000_1000265_pt1 | contig 14546 bp, 10 predicted proteins | sample TSNC084MetaG_FD_104674 | JGI IMG/M metagenome (GOLD analysis project Ga0154000, IMG submission 104674) | Attine ant fungus gardens microbial communities from North Carolina, USA - TSNC084 MetaG | ecosystem: Host-associated > Fungi > Mycelium > Unclassified | place: USA: North Carolina, Lumber... | reverse complement strand
ATTTTACAATTTTACCTGGATAAGTTGTCAAGGCTTTCTGGTGCATGGCGTCTGTCATGTGAGCATATTTCTGCAAAGTTGTGTTTATATTAGCGCGTTCCATGACTTCGCTTACATAACCATGACAACTGAAAGACATAACAAAAGGAGCCTTACGGCTCCTGAGAAGGGGGGAGGTATGAAAAACATATTGATAGTATACCCCGGAAATGTGTCTAAAGTATGGCACAGAGCTAAAAAGATTGTGAAGTTTATAAAATAAAAGATGTTTAGTCCCATCCCCCTGTTGCTTCTTAAAAAGACGAAGCGTAAATTGATTATTTATCGCTATCATTATGCAGCGTTTCTGATTCAAATTCAATGGGAATATCAACGTTTGCATTGTTAGTTTTTGGTAAATCTATTTCAGGGATATCTTCGTCATTATAATCATATTCCTCTGTTTTCATAAAAGTCATCCTCCTTTTACTTTGATTTATTTGTTAGACAAGATTACTTCTGGTTTACTATGGGTTGTCATTATTATGTCCTAATATTGATATTTTATCCGATGACTAACCACTTCTAAAACTCCCTCTGAACTAAGTTTCATTTCACGCTTGTCACATAGTTATATGATACAGAATAATATGTACTATACCTTGTTTTATATCAATTTCTGTTTTTGCTACAAAGTTGATATAAGCAGCCAAAGGAGATGATATATTGTATTATGACAGAGGATGGGACAGGGGTTTTGACTGTGATATTGAAGAAAGCTTTAGAGACTTATTTTACCATTATTCCGGAGACCATTTTAAAGGCTCATTTCCCCGGCAATTTAGTGGTAGTTTCGAAGAGAGAGCCAATCATAGACTTAGCAGGGACTTGAATTTCAGACATTCCGATAAATATTTTTGAAAAAACTGATTGATCTAAGTTGTAAAGGTCTTGCAGCTACCTGTGTTTTCTTAATATTATAGTGCGGCTTTATATATTTGAAGATTTTTTTGAGCTTGTTCAGGATTCTTAAAAGAAGTTTTTTGAATGAGCTCTTTTTTTGGATACATAAGACATAAGAAAAAAGAGAAAAAAAGGAAGACTGATATCTTGACATTTTTTACTTGTACTTTTATAATGAGATAGATATATCCTAAATTCAGTAGGTAACGACTGTGACGGAGACAGTAGGCTTCTTATAGATTGCAGAGAGTCAGGGATGGTGGGAACCTGATATTGAGAGAAGAATCTAAGATCACTCCTGAGTTTCGGACTGAATCTTTATTTGATTAGGTCTAGACGGTTTTCCACCGTTATTCGGAACGCATATGAAGTATGTAGTAGTAATAGGTGGTTTAGCGAATTTACCTTCGTCCTGTTCTCAGGATGAAGGTTTTTTTATCTTAAAAGTGAGGAGGAATCATCCATGTATGATAAAGTTTCTACAGATTTGAATTTTGTAGAGAGAGAAAAAAAGGTTGAAAAATTTTGGAAAGAAAACAAAATTTTTGAAAAAAGTATTGAAAATCGAAAAGAGGGAAAACCATACATTTTTTATGATGGGCCGCCGACAGCTAACGGAAAACCGCATATTGGGCATGTACTTACAAGAGTGATCAAAGATATGATTCCCAGATACCGGACTATGAAAGGGTATCAGGTTCCGAGAAAAGCAGGATGGGATACACATGGACTGCCGGTAGAGCTGGAGGTGGAAAAGCTTTTAGGTCTGGACGGAAAAGAACAGATTGAAGCCTATGGATTAGAGCCATTCATTGCGAAATGCAAAGAAAGTGTCTGGAAATATAAAGGCCTGTGGGAAGATTTCTCATCGACCGTTGGTTTTTGGGCAGATATGGAGCATCCATATGTTACTTATCATAACGAGTTTATTGAATCGGAATGGTGGGCATTAAAGAAAATTTGGGAAAAAGGTCTTTTGTATAAAGGTTTTAAAATTGTTCCCTATTGTCCCCGATGCGAAACTCCGCTTTCCAGTCACGAAGTGGCACAGGGCTATAAAGATGTAAAAGAAAAATCGGCGATTGTTAAATTTAAAGTAAAAAACGAAGATGCCTATATTTTAGCCTGGACGACAACTCCCTGGACCTTGCCTTCTAATGTGGCTCTTTGTATGAATCCGGCAGAAATCTATGTAAAAGCGGAAGCTGACGGGACTGTTTATTATCTAGCAGAAGCGCTGGCTTCCAAGGTTTTAGGAGAAGGCTATCAGGTTCTTGAGACGTATACCGGCAAAGATTTAGAATATAAAGAATATGAGCCATTATTTCCATTTGTAACGCCAGATAAAAAATGCTGGTATGTGACTTGTGATAATTATGTAACGCTGACAGACGGAACCGGAGTTGTTCATATTGCGCCAGCATTCGGCGAAGATGATGCAAATATAGGACGTATCTATGATCTGCCGTTTGTTCAATTGGTAGACTCTAAAGGGAAAATGACAGAAGAAACTCTATGGCCGGGAATGTTTTGCAAGGATGCTGATAAAGAAATTTTAAAAAGTTTAACCGAAAAAGGACTATTGTTTGCTGCTCCGGACTTTGAACATAGCTATCCTCATTGCTGGCGCTGCGATACGCCGCTGATTTATTATGCAAGGGATTCCTGGTTTATTAAAATGACGGCAGTAAAGCAGGACTTAATCAGAAATAACAATACAATTAATTGGATTCCCAAAAGTATCGGAAAAGGGCGTTTTGGGGACTGGCTTGAAAATGTTCAGGATTGGGGAATCAGCCGTAACCGTTATTGGGGAACTCCCTTAAACATTTGGACCTGTGAATGTGGACATCAGCATTCGGTCGGAAGTATTGAAGAATTAAAATCCATGTCTTCAAATTGCCCTGAGGATATAGAGCTTCACAGGCCGTTTATTGACAATGTCACTTTAAATTGTCCAAAATGCGGACAGCAGATGAAACGTGTTTCCGAAGTAATTGACTGCTGGTTTGATTCCGGCGCGATGCCATTTGCCCAGCATCATTATCCGTTTGAGAATAAAGAATTATTTGAAGCAGAGTTTCCGGCTGACTTTATATCCGAGGCCGTAGACCAGACCAGGGGATGGTTTTATTCCCTGCTGGCTATTTCTACCTTGATTTTCAATCAAGCGCCTTACAAAAATGTAATTGTCATGGGGCATGTCCAGGATGAAAATGGGCAGAAAATGTCAAAATCAAAAGGGAATGCGGTAGATCCGTTTGATGCTTTGAATACCTACGGGGCAGATGCCATCCGCTGGTATTTCTACGTAAACTCAGCGCCATGGCTGCCAAACCGTTTTCATGGAAAAGCAGTGGTAGAAGGTCAAAGAAAGTTTATGGGTACTTTATGGAATACGTATGCATTTTTTGTACTCTATGCTAATATCGATGAGTTTGATGCTTCGCAGCATGAACTGGATTATGACAAACTTCCGGTTATGGATCAATGGTTATTGTCAAAATTGAATACGGTAGTAAAATCTGTAGATGATTATTTAGAGCATTATAAAATTCCGGAAGCCGCAAGAGCGCTTCAGGAATTTGTAGATGATATGAGTAATTGGTATGTCAGAAGAAGCCGCGAGCGTTTCTGGGCAAAAGGGATGCCACAGGATAAAATTAACGCCTATATGACCTTATATACGGCGCTGGTAACAATTTGTAAAGCGGCAGCACCCTTTATTCCCTTTATGACAGAGGATATTTATCAGAATTTAGTAGTCAAGATCGATCAAGCGGCGCCAGAAAGTATTCATTTGTGTGATTTTCCCACGGTGAAAGAAAGCTGTATTAATAAAGAACTGGAAATCCATATGGAAGAGGTCCTTGCAGTGGTTACCCTAGGACGCGCGGCCAGAAATACGGCTAATATTAAAAACAGGCAGCCGATTGGTACAATGTTCGTGAAAGCGCCGTTTGAATTACCGGTATTTTTCGTAGAAATCATCAAGGATGAGCTTAATATAAAAGAGATTTCCTTTACGGATGATGTAAGAGCCTTTACCTCCTATAGCTTTAAACCTCAATTGAAAACGGTCGGGCCTAAATATGGAAAACTATTAAATCAGATCCGCCAGGCACTTTCTTTAGTAGACGGGAATCAAGCTATGGATACCTTAAATGAAAAGGGCGCTTTAGTCTTCGATTTTAACGGTTCAGAGGTAGTTCTGACAGTTGAGGACCTGCTGATTGACATGAAACAAATGGAAGGCTATGTATCTGAAAAGGAAAAGGAAATTACCGTTGTTCTGGATACAAATTTATCGGCAGAATTAATTGAGGAAGGCTTTGTCCGGGAATTAATCAGCAAAATCCAAACTATGCGTAAGGAAGCGAATTTTGAAGTGACCGATCATATTCATGTGGCATATGGTGAGAATGATAAAATTAAGGAAATTTTTTGCAAATATGAAGCTGATATACGGTCGGAAGTATTAGCTGAAACTACCACGGAAGGCCGGCTGACGGAGTACGCAAAAGAATGGAATATCAATGGGGAAGCTGTCGTTTTGAGTATAGAAAGAATTAGATAAGGGAGATGGTTACAATGAATATGGGATTTGACAAAGAAGTCTTTAAAAAGAGTATTATCGATAATGTAAAAATACTATATCGGAAAACAATTGAAGAGGCAACGGACGCGCAGGTATACCAGGCAGTGTCTTATGCAGTGAAAGATGTTATTATAGATGAATGGATTGCTACTCATAAGGCATACGAGAGTCAGGATGCAAAGACCGTCTATTATCTTTCTATGGAATTTTTAATGGGAAGAGCTTTGGGAAATAATATTATTAATATTATGGCGCAAAAAGAAGTGAAAGAAGTATTGGACGAAATCGGCTTCGATCTGAATGTGATTGAAGACCAGGAAAGAGACGCAGCCCTTGGTAACGGAGGCTTAGGAAGACTTGCCGCCTGTTTTCTGGATTCTCTTGCAACGTTAGGTTATCCGGCTTATGGATGCGGTATCCGTTACAAATATGGTATGTTTAAACAAAAAATTGAAAATGGTTTTCAGATGGAAGTTCCGGATAATTGGTTGAAAAACGGTTATCCATTTGAAATTTGCCGCGAAGAATATGCCGTGGAAGTAAAATTTGGCGGTTACGTAAGGGTGGAAAGAGATGAACGCGGGAGAGAACATTTTGTTCAAAAAGATTACCAGTCAATAAAAGCAATTCCTTATGATATTCCGGTAGTCGGATATGGAAATAATGTAGTGAATACTTTAAGAATCTGGGATGCCGAGCCAATTAGTACATTTAATCTGGATTCCTTTGATAAGGGAGATTATCAAAAAGCTGTGGAACAGGAAAACCTGGCTAAGACAATTGTCGAGGTACTTTACCCGAACGATAATCATTATGCAGGCAAAGAGCTGCGTCTCAAACAACAGTATTTCTTTATTTCAGCCAGTATACAGAGGGCGGTTAAAAAATACAAAGAAAGCCATGCAGATGTGAGCAGATTGTATGAAAAAGTCTGTTTCCAATTAAATGACACCCACCCTACGGTTGCCATTGCGGAAATTATGCGTATTTTAATAGATGAGGAATACTTGACCTGGGAAGAAGCATGGGATGTTACAACAAAATGCTGTGCTTACACGAATCATACGATCATGTCAGAAGCTTTGGAAAAATGGCCCATTGAATTATTTTCCAGACTGCTTCCTCGTATTTATCAGATTGTGGAAGAAATCAACCGCCGATTTGTAATCGAAATACAGCGTCAATATCCTGAAAATCAGGATAAAGTAAAGAAGATGGCGATTATTCAAGATGGACAGGTAAGAATGGCCCATTTAGCGATTGTCGGCAGCTTTTCTGTAAATGGAGTGGCAAGGCTTCATACGGAAATACTAAAAAAACAGGAGTTGAAGGATTTTTATGAGATGATGCCGCAGAAGTTCAATAATAAAACGAATGGAATTACGCAAAGAAGATTCCTGCTTCATGCCAATCCGCTTTTGTCAGATTGGATTACTGAAAAAATCGGAAATGAATGGATTACCGATCTGCCTCATATTCATAAGCTTGCTATCTATGCAGATGACGAAAAGTGCCGGCAGGAATTCATGAACATCAAATACCAGAACAAATTAAGACTGGCTGCGTATATAAAAAAACATAATGGAATTGATGTCAACCCTCGTTCCATTTTTGATGTGCAGGTAAAGCGGCTTCATGAGTACAAACGGCAATTATTAAATATTTTGCATGTTATGCATTTATACAGTGAATTAAAAGAGAATCCAGACCAGGAATTTTATCCAAGAACCTTTATTTTCGGAGCAAAAGCGGCGGCAGGATATCGCAGAGCTAAGCTGACGATTAAATTAATTAATGCGGTAGCGGATGTCATTAACAATGACAAAACGATTGATAATAAAATAAAAGTAGTATTTATCGAAGATTACCGAGTGTCGAATGCGGAAATTATATTTGCCGCCGCTGATGTGAGTGAACAGATTTCTACGGCAAGTAAAGAAGCATCCGGTACCGGTAATATGAAATTTATGTTAAATGGAGCACTTACCTTAGGAACTATGGATGGGGCAAATGTAGAAATTGTGGAAGAAGTAGGAGCGGAATATGCCTTTATTTTTGGATTATCCTCTGATGAAGTAATCAGATATGAAAAAGAAGGCAACTATCAGCCGATGGACATTTTTAATAATAATCAGGCGATCCGTCGTATTCTGATGCAATTGGTCAATGGATTTTATTCTCCGGAGAATCCGGAATTGTTTAGAGAAATTTACGATTCTCTGCTGAAACCAAGAGGAAGCGAACGCGCGGATACCTATTTTATTCTGAAAGATTTTGTTTCCTATGCAGAAGCTCAAGAAAGAGTGGAGAAAGCGTACAGAAACGAAACATGGTGGGCCAAAGCGGCTATTTTAAATGTTGCGTGCTCCGGTAAGTTTACTTCTGACAGAACAATACAGCAATATGTTGATGATATTTGGCATCTGGATAAAATGACTGTGGAATTATAAGGGAATGAAAATAGGATCAGGCCGTCATCATGGAAAAAAAGACTTGCTATTTTGGCAGGGATTAGGTAAAATAAAATAAGGTTGATTTTTATTTAACAATTATTAAATTTTATTTCTTAGGAGGAATTTGATTATGGCAGTAAAAGTTGCGATTAATGGATTTGGACGTATTGGACGACTTGCATTTAGACAGATGTTCGGAGCAGAAGGCTATGAAGTAGTGGCTATTAATGATTTAACAAGCCCTAAGATGCTGGCACATTTGTTAAAATATGATTCAGCACAAGGCAGATATGCTTTATGTGATAAGGTTCAGTCAACAGACGGTTCGATCATTGTAGATGGTAAAGAAATTAAGATTTATGCAGAAAAAGATGCTGCTAATCTTCCCTGGGGAGAATTAGGAGTTGATGTTGTTCTTGAGTGTACCGGTTTCTATTGTTCAAAAGCAAAATCAGAAGCTCATATCAAAGCAGGCGCTAAGAAAGTAGTTATTTCGGCGCCGGCAGGTAATGATTTGCCTACCGTTGTATTCAGTGTTAATGAGAATGTATTGAAAGCAACAGATACCGTTATTTCAGCCGCTTCTTGTACGACGAACTGTCTGGCTCCTATGGCAAACACATTGAATCAATTAAGTAAGATTCAAAAAGGTTATATGACGACTATCCATGCTTATACAGGTGATCAGATGACTCTTGACGGACCTCATTCCAAAGGTGATTTAAGAAGAGCCCGTGCTGCAGCAGAAAATATCGTACCAAATTCAACCGGCGCTGCAAAAGCAATTGGTCTGGTTATTCCGGAATTGAATGGTGTATTAGACGGCTGTGCACAACGTGTTCCGGTTCCTACCGGTTCCCTTACCCAGTTAATCGCTATTTGTGAAGGCAAAGTAACAGCGGAAGAAGTAAATGCTGCTATGAAGGCTGCGGCAAGTGATTCCTTCGGATACACAGAGGAGGAATTAGTTTCTTCCGATATCATTGGAATCAACTATGGTTCTTTATTTGACGCAACCCAGACCAAGGTTATGGATATGGGTAATGGGACCTCTTTAGTAAAAGTTGTTTCCTGGTATGATAATGAGAATTCATATACAAGCCAGATGGTTAGAACAATCAAATATTTTGCTGAATTAGCATAAGTACAACTTGGTTTTAAAGATCCTAGATGGGTCCGGTCTATAGGATCGGGCCTTTCTTAATCACAAAACAATCACTCTTGAAAGGAGTTATTAATATGCTTAATAAAAAGTCTGTTGATGATATCAATGTAAAAGGTTTAAAGGTATTAGTACGTTGTGATTTTAATGTTCCTCTGCAAAATGGCCAGATCACCGATGAGAATCGTTTGGTTGCAGCGCTTCCTACTATTAAAAAGTTAGTTGCCGATGGCGGCAAGGTAATTCTTTGCTCTCATTTAGGCAAGCCTAAGGGAGAGCCGAAGCCGGAATTATCCCTGGCGCCGGTTGCCGCACGATTATCTTCGCTGTTAGGTCAGGAAGTAAAATTTGCGGCAGATCCGGAAGTCGTGGGTGCAAATGCAAAAGCTGCTGTAGAAGCCATGAAAGACGGTGATGTGATTTTACTTGAAAATACACGTTATAGAGCAGAAGAAACGAAAAACGGCGAAGCATTTAGCAAAGAACTGGCATCCCTATGTGATGTGTTTGTTAACGATGCATTCGGAACTGCTCACAGGGCACATTGTTCCAACGTAGGCGTAACAGAATATGTAGATACTGCTGTAGTAGGTTATTTAATGCAAAAAGAAATTGACTTTTTGGGAAATGCCGTTAATAATCCGGATCGACCTTTCGTTGCAATTCTTGGCGGCTCTAAGGTTTCTTCCAAAATATCAGTTATTAACAATCTCTTAGATAAAGTAGATACTCTGATTATCGGTGGCGGAATGAGTTTTACCTTTGCTAAGGCTATGGGAGAAGAAATCGGAAAATCATTAGTAGAAGACGATTATCTGGAATATGCAAAGGAAATGCTGGAAAAGGCAAAAGCCAAAGGTGTGAAATTACTGCTTCCGATAGATACGGTAGCCGCAAAAGAGTTTTCTAATGATGTGCCTTTTCGGGTAGCAGAGGGCAGTTTGGCAGTAGATGAGATGGGCCTTGATATTGGACCTAAAACAGAGGCTTTATATGCTGATGCAATTAAAGATGCAAAAACCGTAGTATGGAACGGACCTATGGGTGTATTTGAGATGTCAAATTTTGCAAATGGCACGATTGCGGTGGCCAAGGCGCTGTCCGAAATTGATGGAACTACGATTATCGGTGGAGGCGACTCGGCAGCAGCAGTAAATATATTGGGATTCGGAGATAAGATGACACATATTTCCACAGGCGGTGGCGCTTCACTTGAATTTTTAGAGGGAAAAGAGCTTCCTGGCGTAGCAGCAGCAAATGATCGTTGAATGAAAAGGAGTATAAAAATGCGAAGAAAAATTATTGCAGGAAACTGGAAAATGAATATGACGCCAAGTGAAACCACTGCTTTTATCAAGGAATTAAAACCCTTAGTGGCAAATGAAGACGTAGATGTAGTTTTTTGCGTTCCGGCTATTAATATTATCCCGGCAGTGGAGGCAGCGAAAGGAAGCAATATTAGTATTGGCGCTGAGAATATGTATTATGAGGAAAAAGGCGCATATACAGGAGAGATTTCCCCTCTTATGCTGGTGGACGCCGGAGTAAAATATGTAATTATCGGTCATTCTGAGAGAAGGGAATATTTCACGGAAACAGATGAAACAGTGAATAAAAAAGTGTTAAAGGCTTTTGAACATGGAATTACTCCTATCATTTGTTGCGGAGAGTCATTAACGCAAAGAGAGCAGGGGATTACCATTGATTGGATTCGCCAACAAATTAAAATTGCTTTTTTAAACGTAACCACAGAGCAGGCGGCAGCATCAGTGATTGCTTATGAACCAATTTGGGCGATTGGAACGGGCCGGGTGGCAACTACAGAGCAGGCACAGGAAGTCTGTGCTGCGATTCGTAAGTGCATTGGCGAAATTTACGATGAAACCGTTGCCCAGGCAATCCGAATTCAATATGGCGGAAGTGTAACAGCCGCAAGTGCTGCGGAATTATTTTCCCAGCCGGATATCGACGGCGGATTGGTCGGGGGAGCCTCCCTGAAACCGGAATTCGGTAATATTGTAAATTATAATAAATAGTAATTTCCCTGGATATATCTACAGAAAACGAGGAGATAGGACAATGAATAAAAGACCTGCGGTACTGATGATACTTGACGGATATGGTTTAAATGATCAAAAAGAAGGCAATGCAATTTTAGCGGCAGATACTCCTATTATGGATGATTTAATGGCGAGCTGCCCCTTTGTAAAAGGAAATGCCAGCGGCTTAGCTGTTGGTCTTCCAAAGGGTCAGATGGGTAATTCAGAAGTGGGCCATTTGAATATGGGAGCCGGAAGAATTGTTTATCAGGAACTGACGAGAATATCAAAATCCATTGAAGACGGAGACTTTTTTGAAAACGAAGCACTTTTAACTGCAATGGAGAATTGCAAGAAAAACCATTCTGCCCTTCATTTATTCGGGTTGGTATCTGACGGTGGTGTTCATAGCCATAATACTCATATTTATGGACTGCTGGAAATGGCAAAACGCAGCGGAGTAAAGGATGTGTTTGTTCATTGTTTCTTAGACGGCCGTGACACGTCTCCGGCATCAGGCAAGGAATTTGTAGCGCAATTGGCTGCGAAGATGAAAGAGATTGGTGTGGGAAAAGTAGCTTCCGTGATGGGGCGTTATTATGCAATGGACCGCGATAATCGTTGGGACAGAGTGGCGCTTGCTTATCAGGCATTGACCAAAGGGCAGGGGCAGATGGCTGCTGACGGAGTGTCTGGAATTCAGGCATCTTATGATGAAGGAAAAACGGATGAATTTGTAATGCCCACAGTTGTAACAGAGGAAGGAAAAGCAATCGGTACAATTAAGGACAAGGATTCCGTTATTTTCTTTAATTTTAGGCCTGACAGGGCAAGAGAGATTACAAGGGCATTCTGCATGGATCACTTTGATGGTTTTCCCAGAGAAAAACGTTTGGATTTGGTATATGTCTGCTTTACCGAATATGATGAGACGATTCCGAATAAATTGGTTGCATTCCAAAAAACAACCATTACGAATACCTTTGGTGAATTTCTGGCAGCCCATAAAAAGACGCAGGCTAGAATTGCTGAGACTGAAAAATATGCCCATGTAACCTTTTTCTTTAATGGCGGGATAGAAGAGCCTAATGAAGGAGAAGAACGTATCCTTGTAAAATCACCTAAGGTTTCTACTTATGATTTACAACCGGAGATGAGTGCTCCGGCTGTTTGTGACAAGCTGGTTGAAGCTATTGAATCCGGTAAATATGATGTAATTATTGTTAACTTCGCTAACCCGGATATGGTAGGACATACAGGAATTGAGAATGCGGCAGTTAAGGCGGTGGAAGCCGTAGACCGATGCGTGGGAAGGGCAGTAGAGGCGATAAAAAAGGTAAATGGTCAAATGTTTATCTGTGCTGATCACGGAAATGCGGAACAGCTTATAGATTATGTGACGGGAGAGCCTTTCACAGCGCATACCACGAACCCGGTCCCCTTTATCCTGGTGAATGGCGACCCCTCTTATGCCTTAAAGGAGGGTGGATGCTTAGCTGATATTGCACCAACTCTTATTGAATTAATGGGAATGGAGCAGCCGGGGGAAATGACCGGAAAATCCTTATTAATTAAAAGATAGTAAAAATGGTCTGATTATATTACGGAATCAGACCATTTTTATAACTATTCCATATCGGGAGGATGTGCCTGCTCATACTCTTTTGCAGCAGGATCGATCATTTCGTATATTCGGTAATAATCCTTGGTTTCCTGATTTTTTAGTGTTTCACTTCTGTTTTTATATAAGAACTTTGTAAGTTGGTAGCAATCAATCCATATTTCACCGTTGCCCTCTTTTTGTGATTCATCAAAAATAAGCTGCAGTCCAAAATGAAGGTGAGGCGCGTCGATGTTGTTCGTATTCTCGGTAGCACTGTACCCGGTTCTTCCCAAATATCCGATCACATCTCCGGCAGTCACAACACTGCCCTCTTTCAAGGTCAATTCATAAGGGAAATTCTTTCTTAAATGAGCATAATAATAGTAGCGCAGGCCATCAAAACTGCGGATTCCCAAACGCCATCCGCCATATTGATTCCAGCCGATGGCTTCTACATAACCAGATTCTACCGCAATAATTGGTGTTCCCACCTGGCCCATCATGTCGTGCCCCAGATGCCTTCTTTTATAACCATAGCTTCGGGAAACGCCAAAGTCATCATAATCATAAAATTCATACCCTTTTGCGATAGGAGAAAAGCCTTTTAATCCATATTTTTGGATCATCGTTTTTTGTTCAGGATTATTCTCGTCTGCTGTTTCTATTTGATATTCCCCTACCAGTCCTCCTAAAATAGCAGTGTAAGCTTCTAGATAATAGCTATAGTATTTGGAATCCGTAGTTAAAGATTCCATTGTTTCCTCTTTGTTTTTGAGCTTTAAGGCCAATTCATCCATTTGCTTATCTTTATATTTAGAAAAATTTCCGCTATTTCGTGAGGCTAAATACGCCAGCATTTCAATCCAATTCAAATGTATTTCTTGCCCATAGGTTTCCACATCATAACTATATGCTTTATTTAGTGCTTCATAAGTCACATTAAAATCCACCCATTTGATAAAGGTTTTTTCTTCAGTCGGTTCCAAAGTTTCATCGGTTTTTGCAGATTTTGTGGTTTCTGCAGAATTTGAGTTAGTCGTGGGAACTGATGTGATATTCTTATAGGCGATAAAAGTGACTGCTAAGAATATAATACCTATTTCATACAAGATTACGCGTTGAAGTTTTTTAGACATGGATATAGATTCCTCTTGCATTTTTAAGATTTACTTCTTTTTAAATTTATGCAATGAATAGAGGAGATATGTAATAATTATCGGATTGATGTCAAATACCTGCCATAAGCCGTATAGTAAATGTAAAGGCGATAGTGGAGGAAATCAATGAGTAAAACTTCTTGGGGACTGGTATTAGCAGGAGGGGGAGGTAAGGGTTCCTATCAAATTGGGGTATGGAAGGCTTTAAAAGAGTTAGGAGTGGATGCAATGATTACCGCGGTTTCGGGAGCTTCTGTGGGAGCCTTGAATACGGCATTGATAGGAACCGGAGATTATGAGAAGGCATATACCATATGGAGCCGTATCAAGCCAGCTCAATTCCTGGAGTTAGAATATGGTAAAGATTTGGCCGGTGACGGAAAAAAAGGTGTGTTTAGCCGTGAGGGTTTAATTCAAATTATGGAAAATGATTTGGATTTACGGTTGGTCAGTAATAGTCAAAAAGCTTTATATGCAAATGCCAGCAGAATAGGCGGTGAAAATATGGAACCAGAATATTTCCTGCTTAATGAAAAACAGCCGGAACAAATAGAGAAGATATTGTTAGCTTCTTCGGCACTGCCGGTCATATATGAGCCAATCGATATAAATGGAAATAAATATTTAGATGGAGGCCTAACGGATAATTTGCCTATTCTGCCTCTATTTATGTTAGGATATAAAAAGATGATCGTAGTTGGATTAGGAAAAGAACTGGAAATTTTGGAGGATAAATTTCCGGAAGTTAGTTTTATAAAAATAAATCCAAGTAAGAATTTAGGAGGCCTTTTGAAAGGAACCCTGGATTTTACAGACAAAGATGTGATTTCCAGGATGGAATTAGGATATCAGGATACGGTAAAAGTGATTTTGCAAAACAGCATTTCGCCTAAATGATAAGCATATGAATTAATAAAGCTTGGCTAAAAAATAACTAGACTAATTTACGGTTTTATGAGAAAATAATAATAAGTATGATGTGAAACTGTTAACAAAGTACTAAGGAAGACTACATATTCGAAAGGAGTTTTAAAATGATTTATTCACATGAAGTAGAGTTGATGTGTCCAGTGACACAAGGCGTTAATCATGGCGCAGCTCCAATCCCCGAAGAAGCAAAATGGGTAAAGGCTAAAAACGTAGATGATATTTCAGGTTTAACACATGGCGTTGGTTGGTGTGCACCACAGCAAGGAGCCTGTAAACTGACCTTGAATGTAAAAGAAGGAATTATTCAGGAAGCCTTAATTGAAACAATCGGATGTTCCGGTATGACACATTCAGCAGCGATGGCGGCTGAAATTTTACCAGGTAAAACAATTTTAGAAGCTTTAAATACAGATTTAGTTTGTGATGCAATTAATACAGCCATGAGAGAATTGTTTTTACAAATTGTATATGGCAGAACTCAAAGCGCATTTTCAGAAGACGGACTTCCTGTTGGTGCAGGCCTTGAGGATTTAGGAAAGGGTCTGCGTTCTCAGGTGGGAACCATGTATGGAACCTTAAAGAAAGGTCCTCGTTACCTGGAAATGGCAGAAGGCTATGTAACAGGAATTGCCCTTGACGAAGAAGATATGATCATTGGCTAT
>Ga0154000_1000264_pt1 | contig 14565 bp, 34 predicted proteins | sample TSNC084MetaG_FD_104674 | JGI IMG/M metagenome (GOLD analysis project Ga0154000, IMG submission 104674) | Attine ant fungus gardens microbial communities from North Carolina, USA - TSNC084 MetaG | ecosystem: Host-associated > Fungi > Mycelium > Unclassified | place: USA: North Carolina, Lumber... | reverse complement strand
CTCTGGTAGCCTGTGTTGGTGGCTGCGCTCCGGTTGCCTGTGTTGGTGGCTGCGCTCTGGCTGCCTGTGTTGGTGGCTGCGCTCCAGTTGCCTGTGTTGGTGGCTGCGCTCCGGCTGCCTGTGTTGGTGGCTGCGCTCTGGCTGCCTGTGTTGGTGGCTGCGCTCCAGTCGCCTGTGTTGGTGGCTGCGCTCCGGCTGCCTGTGTTGGTGGCTGCGCTCCGGCTGCCTGTGTTGGGCTCCTTGGCATTATCCCAATCCACCCTGTCAAGAGTAAATTTGACTCCTGCCTCAATAATGCCTTTTATGCCGACTTCCGCGCCAATCCTGATTTTCTTAGCACATTTTTTGCTGTCGTCTCTGGATCCTTCAACTTCATCCTTGAGCTCAACTTCGTGATATTTGCTGTTTGCAGGAGGATAATAATTAAACACGTCCATTGGATTTTCGCAAGCGTGGAAGCCTTTCTTGCACAATTCTGCCTCTGCTTCCTCATATTCCTCGCCTTCCTTAAATTGAAAACCTTTACATTTTAGATTTTCGTCAAACCCTTTGTATCTCTTTTTCCAGCCCATTGATTTTTTCCGCCTCTCCTGCTATAATTAGTTTGTTATACATTCTTTTCCGCCTTTGCGATTGCCGTCGCTGGGCGGTGTTTTTTCTGCCTTTTTCCGTTCACGCCGTGCATAATAGCTGTTTGGATATTGCTCAGTGCAAACCGTGTGGAAAAGCAGCCCTTCATCCCGGTACCGCATTTCTTGCCCATGTTTAATCGGGCAAAAGCATATCCTGCAGACTCCTGCGTATTCGTTTGTCATTATTTCAGCCTCCTCATTTCGCAAATTATCCACACCAATGTCGGTATTGTAAAAGCAAACAGCACTCCGTTCTGCGGCGGAATCACCCTGGGTAGTACCGTTATCAGTACCGCTACTGCTGCCAAATACACGATCAGCTTCGGCAGGGGACGCCATCCCGTTTTTCGGCGGCGGGTCTTACTATGTACGTTCATGCGGTTCTACCTTCCCTGTTCCGCCGGCCTTCTTCGGCCAACTGCTTGAACTTCGGGAGTTCGTCCTCTCCTGTTTCCGGATTTATCATGGCGGTGATTTTTACGTCCTCCCCCAGCCTCCGCCCTTCGATACGCGCAAGGGCGGACAAGAATAAAAAAGGATTAATCTTGCTATTGTCGTGCATGATTTTCTCCTTTCACAGTTCCATAATTTGACATCTTAGCGGAAATAGTTAGTTCAGACATTCCGTGACATGCTTCCTCTTTAGATAGATTCTCGATCAATGCTGTGAAGCTGTTCAGCTTTTCCGCACCATTTCCAAGTGTGTCAGTATCGATTTCGATGTTTAATGTAAGTCCACCTTTTTTCTTCATTGTTTTTCTCCTTTTATAGTTCCATAATTTTTTTACGGTATATATATTTCAGCAACGTCAACATATACCTGAGCAACTTTAGGTAAAGCTGTAATCTCTGTAGAGCTTGCTGACTTATTGTTGCAAACTCGAATAATCCATTCTCCCAATGCTTTTAGGACGGCATCAATCTCTTTTCTGTCCATTTTATTGTCCTCCTTTCGATTTGACATCTTAGTGGGAATAGTTAGTTCAGTTTTTCTGAATCATTTCCAAGAGTTCAGTAGCGTTAAGATATATCTTAGTAGCTTTAGCTAAAGCCGCCATCTCTGCTGGACTTGCTGACTCATTGTTGCAAACTCGAATAATCCATGCTCTCAATGCTACTAGGGCAGCATCAATCTCTTTTCTATCCATTTTATTCTCCCCTGTTCGATCTGAGCTCTGGCAAAACGCTTTCAACGAACTCGTTCATTGTCAAATCTCCCGGAACGATAAGTTCGCCAATAGATGTGCTCCGTTCTTGCGCCGATCTTACTAGATCAACTATTTCTTTCGGTTCTGCTTCGATTATGATTTTCATGTAATATCCTTTCATGTAAAGATATCGAATTCGATACCTTTAGTTCCTAATCCGGTTTGAATTCTCTTGCATGTTGTTCTAGCACCGTTAGTCCCATAAACTCAACATCCAATTCCATATTTAAAATCAATTCAAATTTACCATTAGAGTTGCTTTTTACTCTGTATTTGCTTACGTTTGTAAGTTTATATCCGTCGATCTCAACCAAAAACTTCTCATTTAACCTTTGAATTCCTATCTCCATAAAAAGTTGACGCCTCTTCTCTCATTTGATGATGTTTTTATGCTGCAGGGTTGATTTTCTCATCCTCTGGCACTGCCTCCAGCTTATCCATAAACCGCTTAAACGGTGGAATCAGCTTGCACAGAAGTACTTTGATCTGATATGTAATTGCCACTAACATTACGATCAGCAGGATAAAAAAGACTGGTTCAAACATTTTTGATGCCTCCTTTCTTTTCTTGATTTTTTACCCAGTCCCAAAGGATTTGCAAAATTAAACCGTTCCTTGTATGGCCTTGATTTTTCGCTGATTCTTTCAAATAAGTTTTTAAGTCATCCGGTGCGCGTACCGTCATGATTTTAGCCATCATTCCACCTCCTTTCGTTTATAGTGAATTCACTGACTCTTTTCTGTATTATATCAGGTGAATTCACTGATGTCAATATGATTCTTGATATTTTTTTGGTTTCATTTTATTATTAAAGTGAATCCAACATGAAATCAAAGGGGGAAATTCAAAATGGCTACCGATAAAAGACAATTTACACTTCGCATACAAGATGAAACCTATGAAAAAATGCGTTATTTGGCTTATGTAGAGCATCGTTCAATGGCTATGGAAATGGAAACGGCTATGCTTTCTTACATTGCGAATTATGAAAAAGAGCACGGTGTTATTCAAACTCCGTCCCTTTCTGAAGACGAACAATAATGACATCGTTAAGACTTATTCCCTTTTCATCTGCCTCTCTTTGTAACTTTTTCTTAAGTTCAACCGGGAGGCGGATAGTCGTTTGTTCGCGCTCCATTACTTTATCCTTTCTAAAATTTTGTCAAGTAAACACTTGCCACTTTTTGTCGAATGTGATATCATTTAGGAAATTTTATTGAGGAGTGGTTTTGTATGAAGACAGCAAAGCTCGTTCTGGGGATCGTTTCGATGGTGTTAAGTATTTTTGTCATTTTTCAATCGTGTGTAGTTGGTATCGGGAATACATTGTCGGAAAACGGAGAGATAAGCGGGTCAGGTGGAATATTTGTCGCGATAATGCTTATAATCGGCGGAATCGTGATTGTGGCCGGAAGGAAAAGTAAAGGAGCTGCGATTGCTGCGATGATCGTATACGCAATTGGCAGCATTATAGGCTTTGCGAATGCCGGCTCATACGGTGATCTTTATATCTGGTCTGCTTTATCTCTTGTAATTGCAATTGTATTGTTGGTTTCTTTGTTCGTTCAGAAGTATGATGTGAAACAAGAAAAATAAAATAGTGGAACAGGTAAAACAAAAATTAAAAATGGAACAGTAGCAATATGCCAGAATTGCGGTAAAAAGTGGAAAGTGTAAACGACTAGACTAGGGGAAGAAATTATGCGTCGAAATTTTTGGTCAATATTTCGAATTAGTTTGGCAATCCTATGGACCATTTTTGCGGTTAATGGTATGTCCAGAAACGCTTATCACTATGACATTAACAGTTGGATTGCTTCTGGTTTCATTTGGGTGATTCCGGTTTCGATAATTATCTTTATAGAATTACGATGTCAGAAGAAAAAAAGGGAAAAGCAATCGTTATCACCATATCGAAAATTGCGAAATAATTCCCAAGTAGCCTTTAACTATGAACAAGACATTTTTAAGACGTATAACTTTTCAAAGGATGAACTTTTGTTTTTTACCGCCTTTTCTGAAGCTCTAAAAATCCTTGGATACAAACATACATCAATTCACATTGAGCAATACATTAAAGACGAATGGATCGTGGAGTATTCAACTACAGGTTTACTTGGAAAAATCTGCCTCGACTTTACTCGTCCGCCTCCTAAGTACGCAGTTAAGAAAAATGGCGCATCTCGGGCAACTCGGGTATTTGACGCTTTTGAAATGGCTCAATCCTTTATAACGCAAAAGCCAGAGTATATAATCGAAATACGTGAGGCTCCTAATCGATCATATATGTATTGCCATCATGATATTGGCGACCCGAGTATATATCAAAAAGACACTGTAGAGGAGTATGTCATGCATCTCGAAGAATGGCTTCAACGAATCATTGATTACGAAAGGTCATAGGGCCTTTAAATTTTTTCTTTGTCCCCTGCTTCGGCAGGGGCTTTTTTATGCAATACTTTTTTTATTCGCCTGTCTTACTTGTGCGTTTTGGGAACTAATTAAAATGCCTTGAACAAGGCCCTTTATATACTCTTGCTTTTCAATCGGTAATTCATCATAAGAACTATGAACATCTTTAATGATTTCAAACTTTTCGATGTCCTTCGTATCCATAGGTTCACCTCACTTTCATCCCATTCCTCCTGGACTGTATCCATATTATATAGGACTGGATCCGATATGTCAATACTTTTCTTGACGGAATCCAGTTTATATGGTAGAATAATTTTATCGGAGGTGAATACAATGAAAGAAAGGATTAAGAAGCTTCGTAAATTCCTTAAAATTAGTCAAGAAGAATTTGGAAGTAAAATAGGAATTTCTGGTGCCGGGGTATCAAAAATAGAGATCGGTAAAAATGCCTTAACAGAACAAAACATAAAAGCCATAGTCCGAGAGTTTAATGTCTCAAGACTATGGCTAACGGAAGGTCAAGGCGAAATGTTTATTGAGCCGGACGATGATCTACTAGGGCGCATAAGTGATTTGTTTCTCGATAAGAACGATCCTGCGATTGCTTTGTTTAAAGCCTTCGCTGCATTCGATAAAGAGGATTGGCTTGTAGTGCAAAAGATTATCGATCAAATAAAAAAAAAGCCGTAAGAACGATTTCTTACGGCTTATGTACTATTCTTCTTATAGTGATGCAAGACTATATTGTAAATTATCTTTAGAACCTTTAAGTTTGTGATTTTTTTAACCATGCTAATTATCTGCTCTTGATAATCCATCTTGTACCTCCGAGTTTTTAACGTCAGATTGTCGTTGATTTCATAATTATAGAACGTACGTTCTAACTTGTCAATCGCTAATTTGATATCTCGTAAACGGAAATAAGTCAAAACTTGTAAATCTTCACTATTGATCCAAAATTCGACAATATTATGTATAATTTTATATCTAATAATATAGGTTGTATCCCCATTATATCCTAGATTGTTGATATATGCAACATCTATTTATCTATTCCATCGATAAAAATAATCAATAGGTCCGGTAGCAGAAAGGAATAATGATGTATTTTAATGCGCCAGAAAATTATGAGTGGTATGCGAAGCGTTGTTTTTTATATATCCGGGTAAGCACAGAAGAGCAAGCCCGACATGGCTACAGCTTAGGGGCACAGTTGGAAGAGTTGACCTCTTTCGCCGAAAGATTTTGTATGAAAGTGGTCGATACTTATACGGATGATGGAGTAAGTGCGCGGAAGGAAGTATCAAAGAGAAAAGGCCTCTGCGCTTTGCTGGATGCCGTAAAGCGTAATGAGGCCGATTATATCTTGTTTATTAAGCTTGATCGATGGTTTCGCAGCGTCAGGGAGTATTATAAGACCCAAGATATACTGGATTACTATAACGTTGGCTGGAAAGCGATTTTAGAGGACTACGACACCACCAGTACAAATGGTCGGCTTAATTTAAACATACGCTTATCGGTCGCACAGGACGAAAGCGATAGGACAGGAGACCGTATTCGCTTTATCAATGATTCCCGCGTAAAAAATGGCGGCGTTATAACTGGATCCTTCCCGCTTGGATTATACCCGGAAAACGGTAAAGTGCAAATTGATCAAGAAAAGTCTTTGATTGTCCAGGCGATATATGATCACTACGATCAGACACACTCTGTACGATCCTGTATTGATCATGCTTACAATGTGTATGGGATACGGTTGGGTTACAATAGGATCAAAAGGATTCTGAAAAACAAATTATATATAGGACACTATAGAGGCAATGACAATTACTGTCCCGGAATTATCGCCATGGATCAATTTGAGAGAGTGCAGAATGTACTGGTGTCCTTCAGCACTTCAAGAGAAAGCAAGCATTTTTATATTTTCCGTGGGCTTATTACTTGTCCTTATTGTGGCAGACGAATGTCAGCCTGGACGCAACACGATTATAAATACGGAAAAGATTATTTGCGTTACCGATGCGCCAAAAGATATTTGGATAACGATTGCGAAAACACTTTTACCCCTTGGGAAGAACGCATTGAAAAGTACCTTGTAAAGAATGTAAAAGAACAGATGCGAAAGTATCTACTTGCACTCAAAAGGAACGCGCTGGCCAATGCGCCGAAGGATGAAACTCCGGCAATAAAACGCAAACTCGCACGATTAAAAGATTTATACCTCGATGAGCTCATTTCTTTGGATGATTACCGCCAAGATTACAATAATTTGACCGCCCGGCTAGAAAAAGTTTCAAATGATTTAAAAAATCCCGCACAAAGAAAGTTTGAAATAGCTGCATTTGAAACGTTGATGCAGATAGATCTGCAGGAAACATACGGAAATATGACACCGCAAGAAAAACGTGAATTATGGATATCTGTTGTGGAGAGGATCGAAGCTATCAACAAAGATACTTTTAACGTCGTTTTTTTATGACCTTAACATTATATTAACGTACTTACCCGCCCGGATACGTATACTAATATAATGTATAAGGCGGAGCGGATCTACTTTTTATCAACAAAAAATTCTAAACTTTTTTTGATTTACCCCTTGACTGTCCCACAACTGTGTGCTATAATATAGACACAACAAAGGGAAATGAGGAAAATAAAATGTATATCAGTTACCAGCAGGACATCGATCAAGACAAGGTAAACGAGATCATGGCAAGCTTAGAGCAAAACGGCTGGCAGGGTGCTCCGATAGTAGTATGGGGTGACACACTGATTACTGGTAACCACAGATATGCAGCTTGTCAGGCGCTTGACACCGAGCCTGAAATCATCACCTTGGAAGAAGTATTCGAAGAAGACGGTGTTGACTTCTCTGCAACGCACGAAGAATGCGGATACCCCACATCAAGCGAAAACTACACTGATATGTTTTACTACCTATCAGATGAGATCATCGCAAAATACGGAATCCAATTTTAATTAATAATAAACAGACCCCGGCGGTTATACCGGGGAGAAGGGAAATCAAAATGGAAAACAAATTTTACGGGATAGAGAAAATCAACGGAAAATGGCAGATGGTTGAAAAAGCCACACCAACTTTATATCCAACCAAAGAGATGGCACAATCTGCTGCCGATGCGTGGAACGAAACCCAGAAAAGCGAACAATAAAAAAATCACACGCCGTGCCGGGCGGCTAAACCCGGCAGAAGGGAAATTAAGATGGAAAACGCGACATTAGCAAATTTTAACACCATCACCGAAAGAGAAATTCTGTATTACGCATACGAAGGGCTCATTCAACGGATAGCAGAGGAATGTGATTTGATAAGTCAAAATCCGGAAACTCTTCGGATGAATCAAAATCCTGAAAACATGACTGCCCGGATCCCTGGTAGATATGATTTGCAACTGAAAGAAATTTTCTCTCGAATTGTTGAGATCGAAAAAGAATTGGAAGGTAAACCCGGCAGAAAGGAAGATAAATGAAGAAAGGATATTATATAGTGTACGAAAAGATCGATGGAGAAATAGAAATCACAACTTTAATGGCAAGTAATATTAAAGAAGTAATCGAGCGATTTGAAAACATATCCACTGATGTGTTTATAATTTCGGTAGATTCGATTATAAATATGGCATCACAAAAAAAGGTGGGAGAAAAAGTGAATAGATACACAAACTTAATCGAGGCCATAAGAAGAAGCAAGGAACTTACCGATGATGGGCGACTTTTAGCAGATGGTGCATGTAATTGGGAACACGATAATCTAATAGAAGCTATTTTAGATGAAGGTTACACACCCAACAATGAAGATATTTACTGTGTGGGGCACCAAGGCAATATTGGTAGGATGGAAGGGGATAACGTAGAGTGGATTCTAAGAGTGACAGAATAAAAAGATACACCGATTGCACCAAAAGCGACGGAGATTGTGACTCCTGCTCCCTAAACAACTATAGCCGGGACTGCCGAAACAATCCGGTCAATAAACTAGCCTATTATCGCACTCTAAGAGGCTATTCGCAAAGGGAGCTTGCAGAAAAAGCTGGTGTGCACAAAAACCAAATTCAAAATGTTGAATATGGTAAAAGAAATTTTGGTGGAATCTCAGTACGGATAGCTCTTAAAATTGCCGACGCATTGGAGATAGATGTGAGGAATCTGATATAAAACGCTGTTACTTTTTTTATCTTGTAACATTTTTACGAAAACTGGCACGTTTTGTCAACAGAAATAAAACTCCCCCAGGAGCCAGATGATCGCTGGGGGAGTTCTTGCATGAATTTATATAAATAAACCGCGGCCCAATTTCAGGGTGTTTATATCCGAGAAGCCAGTGTTTATGCGGGTTTATCCGCGGCCGAATTTTATGCGTAAACACTATGAAACTCAACATGTACAAAAATTGAACAAGTTCAGCAAGAGGGTAACAAGCAGTTGATTTATTCGATCATTATCAAATTAAGGCCGGAAATGTAAAGTGCCTAATGCACTTTTTTACATATCTCTTAATATCTTTTTTTGACTCTCCTTGATCAACTCTTGCTCCTTTTTATCAGCAGAATTATACATCAATTTTGCGATTTCTTCGTCAAATTTTAGCATTTTCTTTAACGATTCACCGGCGTATTGTCCGTGTAAAGCTGCGCCAGTAGTTTGCGCTAAACCCTTTTGACGCGAGTATTCGACGAAATGTTTCAGTTTCTCCTGGATTAATTCATCAATCTTGGAGTTGGGGACATAATCTATCAGAACGGGGCCTGTGGGATCGTTTGCTGTGTTTTCATTCATAGATACGTATAATTCGCTTGTATCTTCTTCATGCTCTAATATCGCCACACAGGCCCCAAGAATCGTAAAGCTGTTTCTCGTAAGATTTTCTGTATCAATATCGTTAAAAGTTTCGGCGGCGTCTTGCTTTAATTTTTGCCAATCAATGTTTGGCATAATCTCACCGCCTTATTATTTATGAGCATGCATTTCTGACTCTTCAATCGCTTTATATTTTTCATGGATTTTATCGTCCATGGAATGCTGATCGTGCATGGATTTGGTTTCCATAAAGCGTTTATACCAGCGTCCGGATTTTTCGTAATTTTTGACCATGCAACCCAAAGCAGAATCAACAACACAATTATCTTTACCTGTCCATTCGCGGTATTGATTATTATAGTGGGCGAGTTCCTTGATATCTTCACCAAGCTTCGTTTCCCATTTTTGCAGATGGCTGATAAGATCATTTGGTTTATAATCAAAATCCGAAATCTTTGTTTCCAATGTCATACGATATTTATCATAGGCTTCGTTTTCAAGATCAATATGCCAACATAAAAATTTTTTGGTGTTGACCCTATGAAGTCTTTTGTATCCATTAAATCCCATAGCGTGTAAATGTTTCATGGATTTATCGTTAAACATTGTATGGAAAAGCATAATTTCATCTATGCATTCAAGCAGCTCTCCCATATTTTTAGGCTCATTAACAGGATTTTTCATATCCGGATTATAAGGCATTATTATTTCCTCCCGCAACGACGTAAATGTTCGACTCCCCGAAGATCAAAGAAATCTGCCATATTATTGTTTAAATAGAGCGGAATTCTTGTGCGTCCGCGTTCCGGCAGATCAATACCGAAATCCTGATCTCCAAAAGTACATTGGCCGCATTCTCCGCAGCTATTTGTGATACGGCAAATAGTTTTTAACAGAGGGATTGCAACTGTTTCGCCGGACAACAAAATTGTTACCGGCAATGCTTCGCCGGCATCCGGAATCGGAGAAGCCAAAATTAGGCAGTATTTAGTGCTAGGCTCTAATGCTGTGGGTCCGGTTACTGTGATTTGCAAGTTGGTACCTACAACGGCAATTGCCGTCGATACAAGCTTGGTAAAACAGGTTTTGCAATTAGACATGTTATTGCTCCTTTATAATTTTTGGTTAATTTTATTTAGCAGTTTTACTATTTCCGAACTATCATTGGCGTTGCGTTCATTATTCTTATAATTTTGTTCCGAGATTTCCAGGGTTTTTTTGTTGACTTCGAAGTTTTTTAATGCCACGGTTAGTACTGCAATCGTAACAATTAAACCTGTTGCATTAAATATGGCATTAAGCCAGGTACCGTTAACAGCTAGATTATCGGAATTCCTCCGGTTCTGCGGCAGTTTCAACTGGTTCATCCTTTACCGCACCGCCTTTATCACCAAATTCCTTTATCACCTTTTCTATTTCTGTGCCGGCGCCATTTACAAATTGCATGAACTGTTTTCGCCGCTCCGGTGATTCCAGTAACATTCCGGCATATAAAAAAACGAGCGCTTGTATTGGTATCATATTTCACCTCATAATAAATATAGGGCAGCGAAACATAATCTCGCCGCCCTAAACTGTTTGACGAAAACAGGAAACGAGTTTACTGAATTATGTTGTTAGATTAGCACCAGCAGCCGCAATCATCGCGGTCACGTCTGCCGTCTCTAAACCGATCAAAACAATTGAGCTGCGGCTGAGTACATGCATCAACCGTTTTTGCGAAAACAGGCGTTACATTCGGCTTATGTTCGAGCTCGCGCTCAATCATACCGAATTTGGCATTCAGGTTCTCCTGAAGCTCTGCGAACATACCGCTTACGAAAAGCTGGTTTTTCTGCTCCTGAATTACCATGTCTCGCTCAATCAGTTTCTGCTCAAGGCCTTTTTCGTAGATGCTTTTTTGCTCGATGATTCCGGCATCCCTACTGGTAACAACGTCCTTGTCAATCTGACAGTTGCTTACGCAGCAACACGGACTAGTAAACCGGCTGCGCAGTTCATCGAAGTCCCTGTCATGCTCTCTTCCGTGTCCGCATTCTCTGTGGCCAAATAAACCGCCACCGCTAAATACGGCAAACAGAATAAGCAAAACCACGAGCAATCCGCAGCCGCCACCAAATCCACCAAATCCGAGACCGCCGCCACCGACAATGTCATTCTCTACTTGATACGAAGCCATAAAAACTCCTTTCATGAGTAATTTATTATAGTACGCTATTGCGTGACTATTTCAATTTAGACAGCCTATCTTTATAACTCTTTGAGTTGTCCTCGAAACCCTTTACAGGCTCGCTGGGGGCACCGGAATTAAGCTGTTTTATTACATTATCCTTCAGCTGCTCAGGTTTCACCCCAAATTGATTAAATATCCTTTTTACACGCGGTGCGCTATTAGCAAAATCTACCGCCTTATTCAAAAATGCCTCGCCGCCATAGCTTTCTACGGCTTTTCTAAGACCGGCTTGATCAAGGCTGTATTTTCTTAGTTCCTTTTGAGCCTTTTCCGCTACGTCCGGACGTACCGCGCTCACTGCTTTCATCGCCAGCTCGATCAAATTCAATTTCGGCACCCTCCGTTTCAATTATTTTGGAGTATGACTTTGTTTGCGTATTGGTTTCCATCCGCTCTATTTTGTCCGATAACTTTTGTATTGTAGAGAGTAAAGTTTCGTTTATCGTTTGCTGCTGCGCCGTCTGTTCTTTTAAAAGCTCTTCCGGCGTTTTTTCCGGTATAATATCGCCTAATTCAACAAGCCGTGCATAGTATCCTTCTGCTTTCGATAAAGCATCGTTAAGCGCCGTTTCGAGTTCGCTGCAATAATCTAATGTGTGCCCAATAAGATGCTGCTGCTGTTCGTCTCCAAGCTCTAATATGTTGTTTCCGCTTATCACCCTGGTGGGATAAGGCTTTGGATAAGATGCAGCTGCGCGTCCATATGGGCTAAAATAATCGCCCATAAAATTACACCCCCAAAAATAAATATAGGTTACGAGGCGTGGACGCGGGGTGTATCCTCGCCCACACCTGCAACCTATATTTATTATAACAATTTACACATTTAGCAACATGTCAACGGTATGCCAAATAACTGACATAAAAAAACAAGCCCCCAAATATCGGCAAGCTTGTTTTTCGACTATAAATTGCTTAAAAAGTCCAATTCTGACCAATTTTTTGATACTTTCTCAAAAGCTTTATTTTCGATGCGTATCAGATTTCTAGGAGAATATCCTATTTGTTCGGCGTATTCTTCTTGCGTCATGCATTCCTTGGCACGCGCATAAATCAAATCATGTTCCTTTTGATTAAGATTGCAACGGTCAAGCAGAAAATCGATCAAATCCTTGTGTGGCAATGTCTGAATAATGTACATTACTCGCTTTTTATCCATTTAGATTACTTCTTCTTTGGATTATTGTTTGCTTTCTTAGTGGTGGACGTTGCTGCTTTTTTATTGTATACCTTTCTTTTTTTAGTTTTTGTAGTTGTAACTGTCTGCTTCGCCACCTAATCCACCTCCAATCATATTTTCGTTATTGGATCCTCCTTGATAATAATTGCTGCCCCCGTCTTCCGTATCTTGTTCGACGCGAGTTTCTGTGATAGTTTCGGTCTCGATAATAAGACCTTCTAAGTACTCATAATTTTTGTCTATGTAATATTTTGCGATGCTCGATGCGCATATCAATGTAACACACAACAACACCGTCAGACATATTATGAGGGTTTTGAGTACATTTGCTTTTACTTTTGCCGCCATTTTGTCTTTAGTCGCAATTTTTGCAACTTCTGCCGCTAATTCTACACCCATTCCTTCCATCAGTTGCGTACCTTTCCAACTAAAAACTCGTCTATTTTGTCTTCTACGGTTTTTAGCTTATCAACATCATTCCCCGTGCGTCGATTCCTGATCAAAGCGCGTAGTGCTTCCATCATAATGACGTTTACTTCATCAATAGCTTCCATCCTTTCGTAATCTTTTTTTGATCTTCGCTCAAGCGAATCCACCCTTTCGGGCAATCCTTTCAATGCGGCTAAATCATTGGCGTTTTTGTCGATTTTAAGCCATTTTTTAACAATCGGAAAAACTATACTTTGGAAAAACGTATATAAGATTGCAACCCCCGAAATGATAGCCAATAACTCGCCTATTGTGAGCCTGTTAACCATCTCTCCCACAGAAACCACCTACCGTTTAATCACTTTCAGATTTTTGCGTCAATTGCTTGTATACTTGATTGATACCCGTCGCAGCTTCGCCCGAAACGACACCGATTGCAATTGCCGCAAGAATATCCGTCCCAGGATATCCGGGGATTGTATACATGGCCACAACGCCAAGTACTCCGCCTAATATCCCACAAATTACCGGGATCCATTTATCTATTTTCCCCGTAGCCTTGATCCCTATCGCCAACAGATAACAAATAACCGTTATTGCCGGTACTGCTGTAAACCCTAAATCCATATTTATTGCCTCTTTCGTTTTTTATTTAAATCAGATTACTGATTTATTTCTATGTTATAATTTTGTCAACTTACACGATATGCTTTTACAGTTGCATAGACAGATTGCGGTACAGATGTTCCGTAGCCGAAAACATCTGCTATTAGTCCGGAGTAAGCAATATCTATAGTTGTGCCTGAACCGGCAACTATATTTCCTATGTATGTTTCCGGAATTTGTAGGAATACAGGATCTGTTGTGGCTCCGGAGGCGAATGCTTGCCTTGCATATGCTATTATAGTGCTGCCCATTCGTACTGCTAAACCACGGCTACCGTTTTGTCCATTCGGAGTAATGCCGACAGATGCAGATACAGTTACTCCAAAAGTACCGGTACCTGATAATGTAATCTTTCCAGCAGACATTGAAAGTGTAACATCGTCTCCAAGTTTGAGATTTCGTATTTCGCTCATTTCTATCGGCGTATATACACCTACATTACTTAGAATAACGCTTGTGTAACGAGATCCAGCGGCATAAAATATAGCCTGTAATCCCATTTTAGATTGATACCCCAATTTGTACAAAGCCTCGTTAACAGTAGGGTCAGTTTGGGTAAGGCCAAGCATTGTTTTTGTTGCATCGTCAAGTAAATTTGCTTTATTTAGTGGTGTGCCTAATGTATCCAGACCTGCAGTTACGCTTGACACATCTGTGTTTACCTGTGTATCCAGATACCCGGTACCAGCTATCAGAGATGTACGCCACTCGGAGTATGTACCTGGCATATCATCTGGCGCTTTAACAATTCTGGACCGTCCATTGCCTTTAATAATTGTATCTTTCATATGTTACCTCTATTCTCCGCTGTAAAACATTCCAGCATAATTAGTTTCAATTGTTGCGTTTCCGATTTCCTGGTTAATTAAATATAATATTTCTTCTATCGTATTTGCGGTTTGATACGTCATTTTATCAAGCGATACCGGAACGCTTGGATATGATAAATTTACGCGGTCGCTTAATGTCTTAATGTCAGT